>Ga0187894_10001107_pt1 | contig 35787 bp, 27 predicted proteins | sample GBC1701081metaG_FD_136650 | JGI IMG/M metagenome (GOLD analysis project Ga0187894, IMG submission 136650) | White microbial mat communities from a lava cave in the Kipuka Kanohina Cave System on the Island of Hawaii, USA - GBC170108-1 metaG ...
AATGAGCACCTCCTTGGCTGCGGCCAATACGTTGGTCACCAGGATCCCGAGTGTGGGAGGGCAGTCGATCAGGATATAGTGCCACCGTCTTTCCAGCTCGGCGAGTCGCGCACGGAGAACCGTTTCCGCTCCGACTGTGCTCGCGAGAGCTTTCTCAGCTCCGACCAGCCACGTAGAAGATGGAATGACCTCGACACCTTCGGCCGATGACGGTTGAACCAGCCTGGAAAGTGCCAGTCCATCGGTGAAGGCGTCCAGCAGACCTCGCCCACCGTCTTTCACGCCGAGCCAACTCGACGCGGAAGCTTGCGGATCGATATCCAGCACGAGCACTCGCCGACCCTGCCTTCCCAGTGCGGCCGCCAAGTTGACAGTGGTAGTGGTTTTGGCGCTTCCGCCCTTTTGATTGATGATGGCGATGATGCGCGTCATGTCGGCAGGTTCCTCAAGTCTCCGCGCCTCTTCTCGGTGGCGCCAGACGGCATTCTATCCGGCTTGCCTGCCGATGGCAACGCTCCTTCAAGGCATGAACTGGCAGGAGTCCGACGGGGTTTTCGAAGAAGTTGACATCGAAGAAATTTTTCCTCTACACTGAAGATGTTTCAACGCCTGGCAGGTTCTTCAGCAGAAGGATGAGCTAACCGAAAAGGAGGAAGTCGTGGAAATTATTATCAGCGCTGTAGCCGGTGTGGTAGTCGGTGCGGTCGCCACGAAGGTCATCACGGGCGTCGCGTCAAGCGCAGGAACCGTAGTGTGGGCTGCGGCAAAAGAAGTGGTCAAGGGCGGGCTGGTCGTCCAGGAAGCCGTGACCGATATGTGCTCCGGAGGGGGCAACTATTTCAGCGACCTCGTGAAGGAAGCCAAAGCTGAACTGACTGCGCCTCCGACTGGAGCAACCGTGCCGGCTAAGGCGCATGCGGCTCATTAAAGTCTGACGCAAGTCCGTCGGGAGGCCCCGCACGCATTCCTCGGAAGATAGTCTTGTTCCGGTCGGCTCAGGCAGCGGGCATATCTTCCGCGCACCGTCTCTGTGACCGGGGCAGGGTCTAACTTGTCGACTGGGACCGCGACTCATAATCTCCCGCATCAGTACGACATCCCTGAGCCAGGTTGAACGAGCTCCCGCCCATCCAGCGGGAGGCGTTTCGTCTCAACATATGATTTTCCCCTAATTATCTGTGCCCCCCCTTAAGCGGGGCGTAATCTTAACCCTGCCTCCATTGAAACTTCAGCGAAGAATCCAGTAGACTTGGCTCTCTTTGGCGGTTTTCGAGCACGTTGCTCACTAACAGGAGGTCAGCCATGGAGCGCATCGTATCAGGGGTCGGGGCCATTCTCCGTCCTATTGCCAAAGAACTGATCAAGGGTGGAATCGTTCTGGCTGACAATGTCGCTGAACTTGCCTCTGAAACGGGAGAGAAGTTCAAGGATCTTCTCGCCGAGGCTAAGTCCGAGTTGGAGACGTCGAAGACCCAGGCGCAGGAGACGGACAAGACAGGTGGTAAAGACCGTAATTAAAGACGGAACGCTGAGACTGCCTGTAGTCGAGAGAAGTAGTTACGGGTAATCAGGGTCGTCTGGGCGTACGCAGCCGGCGCCGGTACTGATTGAGCCGCGCAGTGGGATTCGAAATCTGATTCAGGAAGGCAAGTGCTGATATTGTTTCCTGAGGAGGGTAGTCATGGCTGGGGAAAAGACAAAGACTGCAAATCGTGCGAGGACCAGGGTGGTTGTCAAGCGAGACCAACCAGGTGATGAGGATGTCCAGATGAAACCTGATGCTCCCCCCAAGATGAGGGAGAAGGGAAACAGCATGACGTTCGATCAAGACACCGGCAGCGTGGCGGATGAAGTTGATGCGACGAAGGCAACTTCCACGTCAGCGGAGCGCATCGTATCAGGGGTCGGGGCCATTCTCCGTCCTATTGCCAAAGAACTGATCAAGGGTGGAATCGTTCTGGCTGACAACGTCGCTGAACTTGCCTCTGAAACGGGAGAGAAGTTCAAGGATCTTCTCGCCGAGGCTAAGTCCGAGTTGGAGACGTTGAAGACCCAGGCGCAGGAGACGGACAAGACAGATGGTAAAGATGGCAGTTAAGGACTGAGCGGATAGATTGCCTGCGGTTGAGTGTAAGCAGCAGATATTGTTCGATCAGCAACGTGGTATTCACCTTTGGAATTGATGAATGCAGCGGCCCGCTGCGTTCCGGAAAGTGTGTTTCGCATTGTGGAAATGATTCATACCGGAACGCGAGTCGTAAAGGTTCGAAAAAGACGGAGTACCTTAAACCACGAAGATGGTCAGGGGAAAGGCGATGCCTTCTGTCTGCTCCCGAATGGAAGTGAGCGAGATGCGCTCTCGGCTCTGCTAGTTGATCAAATACCACCACACCAGAAAAATGGGGATCACCCTTCTATCTCGGCAACGACCGCTGAGCCCGTAACGGCGCCTGCGAAGCTGACCGAGACGCTGGCTGATACCAGTGTGATCCATGCGATCCGCGGACGTATCAGATTGCGGGTGCCGGCGCTTAAGACCTCGCCAGACCTCGTCGAACCACTACAGCGACTTCTCAAGGACCAGTCAGGTGTGACCGACGTCACGGTGAATGACTGGTGCCACAGTGTGACGGTCACCTGCGACCCATCCGTCTGGACGCCCAACAGGCTCTGTGTGTGGGTGCAACTACTGAATGCGGTGGAAGTCGCATCATACAAATCTAAAAATGAACCGGCAATACAGGCACAGGCCCCGACTGACGAGGCGGGAAATGAACTCTGGTATTCGAGCGCCGGAATCTGTCTTGTGTTTCTCGCCGAGCCCCTGGTGCTGCCGCTCGTGCCCCTGTTGCTTCTGGCCAGCGCCGTGCCGATGCTCAAGCGGGCCTATCACTCGATTTCGGAAGACGGCAAGCTGAACGTCGATGTGCTTGATGCCTCCGCCACCTCGTTGCTCGTCGTGCAAGGCACCTTCCCCATGGCGATCTTCATGGTCTGGCTGATCAACGTCGCGGACTGGATTCGCGACCTCACCATGATGCAATCGAAGAAGGCGATCGAGGAAATCCTCGGCTACCAGAATATCGAGGCCTGGGTGGTGCGGGACGGACAGAAAGTGCGCGTCAGCGTGGCGGAGGTTCAACTCGGCGAGACCGTGGTCGTCTACCCGGGCGAGCGTATTGCCGTGGATGGCACCGTGCTGAGCGGCAAGGCTCTGGTGGATCAGGCCGCGCTCACCGGCGAATCGCTCCCGGTCGAGAAGGAGGAGGGCGCCCTCGTCTACGCCGCCACGGTGGTGCGGGAAGGGAAAATCTATATCTGCGCCGAGCGGATTGGAAACGCAACCGAGGCAGCTCAGATCCTGCGCCTCGTGGAAGCCGCGCCGGCTCGTGAAACCAAGATCCAAAATTACGCCGTCAAGTGGGCGAACGATCTCGTGCCCTACAGCTTCGTGGGAGGAGCCATCGGAGCCGTGATGGGAGGCGGTCTCCAGGGCGCGGCCGCCGTCCTCGTCGTCGACTACGGAACGGGAATCAGGATTGCGGCTCCGACGACCGTGTTATCCGCCATGACGAAGGCGATCCGGAACGGGATTCTGATCAAAGGAGGGCGGCATCTGGAAAGCCTCGCGGAAGTGGACGCCGTCGTATTCGACAAGACCGGCACCTTGACCACGGGGCATCCCGACATCCTGGGTGTGGTGCCGGTCAACGGCAGCACGGCCGATGAGGTGCTCGCGTTGGCCGCTGCAGCGGAACTGCGGATGACGCATCCTGTGGCGGACGCCATTGTCCGGGCTGCAGAGGCTAGACAGCTGTCGATCCCGGACCGGACCGCGTCGGATTACAGCCTGGGTCTCGGTGTTGAAGCGATTATCAACGATTCGGTGATCTTGGTGGGAAGTCCTAGGTTCATGACGCTTCGGGGGCTGACCCTATCGCCGGAGGCGCAGGAACACATCTCGATGATGCAGCAACAGGCGATTTCTCCACTCTGCGTGGCGCAAGACGGGCTTGTCATAGGGTTGCTGTCCATCTCAGATCCCTTACGGCCCGAGGCGCGGGATGTCGTTCAGGCATTGAGGGATCGGGGAATTAAGCATATCGTGATGCTCACCGGCGATCACAAGGATGTCGCCAGGAGAATTGCGGCAGAACTCGGAATCACGGAGTATCTGGCTGAAGTGTTTCCGGGAGACAAATCGGAGGCGGTCCAGCGTCTGCAGCGCGAGGGGTATAAGGTCGCTGTCGTCGGGGACGGGGTCAATGACTCTCCCATGTTGGCCTATGCCGATGTGGGCATTGCCGTCGAGGGAGGCACGGAGGCAGCGAGGGAAACGGCGCCGGTTGTGCTCTTGCACGGAGGGCTTTGGAAGGTACCGCTCGCGATCGATATCGGCCGCGAAACGGTCGCGTTGATCCGGCAGAACTGGAGCATCATTTCAATTCCCAACACGATCGCAGCCGGTCTGGCCTGCATCGGGTTGCTCGGACCTATCGGGGCCACGCTGCTCAGCAACGGGTCGGCGATCGTCGCGACGCTCAACGGCCTGCGTCCTATCATGGAGCAGCAGCCGATCAAGGTCGTTTCTCCAACGCGTGAGGGCACAAAACTCCTGCCTTCACCTATGGCTGAGAATGTCACCGCCGCGGGATGACGAGGTCATACGAATGACCCAGGATGATCTGGGCCTATCCAATGTGTGGCTTGATGGAGTCGGCAACTCCATGTCTTCGCCAGCGCATGTTTTTGGAGAGAATCGATCCGTACCGATGATCCTCGACGGACCCTTGGCGGCCACCCATGTCATCCATTCGATCCCGGGGCGTGTGCGGCTGCGTGTGCCGACGCTCAATGTCGATTCAGATCTTGCCAGAGGCCTACGGGCACTGCTATTGGCTCAAGCCGGAGTCACTGACGTTACTGTTGCGTCGGCTTGCAATAGTGTCACGGTCCTGCACGATTCCGCCCAGTGGTCTTCGAAGTCGCTGTGCCGGTTTCTGCAAAGTTGCAATCGCGAAGAGCTTGAACAGCACGCCTCCGCCGCGTTGCCGGATGCTACAGCCAGCTCGTTTGCGATGACTTGGCTGCAGCCTTGGCGATACCTGAATACGGCCCAAAATAGCCCTGATTCCAGGGGTATGCCCCAGACCGCCGGGCCAGCCAAGTCCGGCTATTGGAAGGTGGGATATGCCAGCATGGTCGTGGGAGTGGCGATGTTTGCTGTGCCGGGGGTTCCGGGCGTACCGTTCCTGATGTTGTCCACGTACTGCTTCTCCAAGGCCACCAATTTGAATACAGAGGATGAGCCTGGAGCCGGAGAACAAGTTCTCAAAGCAGGGCAGTAGGTCGTCTCACTGTCTCATGCACCGTGCCTGATCGACAGCTTTTCCTAACAGTCTTTCCCACATACCCGAGACATGGCCCTTCTCCATCATCGGTTCAAGAAATACGCGTTGCTTCAATGTGCGTACTGTCCTAAGGCCAGTTCATGAGAGCGATGCATCTGTTTCTGAAACACACGCACACACATGACCGACTCTGCGCCGTCTCGGACGGTGTGTACGCGTTTGCCCTCACGCTGCTCGTCCTGGATCTGAAAGTTCCAGAGGTTGCGGGGATCACCAATCCCCAGTTGACTACCGATCTGCTTCAGCAAATCCCCAACTTTATCGCCTATGCCATCAGCTTCTCTGTGGTCGCATTCTTCTGGATGAATCATCACAGAATCTTTCAGTCAGTGACCAGCTGTAATGCACGTGTCCTGATTTTCAACTTCGCGCACTTGCTCTTCATCTCGCTGACCCCGTATTCCGCCTCTTTGATCGGCCATTATGAGGGGGACCGCATCGCCACGATCGTCTTTTCCTCGAACCTAGGCCTGGCCTCTCTGTCGATGATCATGCTTGCGCAATATGTGCTTGCAAAGAAAGAATGGAGGACGAATGAAACGGGCGGAACCTGGGTGAAGGTTCCCTGGTGGACAGCCTATACCGGTCCTGGAATTGCGGTGGTGAGCATCCTTGTTTCTTTCGTGAATATCAATATCGCGCTGTTCCTCTGGTTCCTTCTGCCGTTGACACAGCTGTTCATAATGCTCCGTGCATCTTCCGGCCAATCGTCCATCGGCAACCCGTGACTGTCTATGGGCAACCTCCCTAAGCGAGACAGCTATATATAATGTGAGTGGGCCGAGACCGAAAAAAGCCATTCATGTTCACAAACGAACATGAATGGCTTTTTTTTGCTGTTCAGGAGGGAGTTACAGACACGCAATCTTCAGAATAGTCGGTGGTTTTATATGACGGCGATCGCGAAGAGAAATGCTGTGACCTCTAGCGCAAACCCAATCAAGGAGAGTGTAATCGTTATGTAATGCATAGTTCCTCCAATTTTGTTATGGACATAGCCTGATTTGAATCCACCCCATTCGCAATTGGAACATGAGCAACCTCTGTGCCAGACCGGTTGTGTCAGCCAACATGTTCCTAAAATCACTGGGTTCTCGGCAGTCGTGGAGCAACTCCGGAGAAGCGAATAGGCACTGGGAGGGAGCCCTGTTGTTCTGCCGATTGCGGGTGTTAGCGTGATGCACAGACGCGGTCAACGAACGATTACTCTGGTTCCAAATTTCCGCCGGCTATGACAGAATCACGACTCACTTTTCACTGGCAGTGACCGGTATCACCGAGATGCCTTCCCTCGGAACAGCTTTACAAGCTGCTTCAAGTTCAGATAGCATACACGCACTCATGCATCGTGTATGAACGAAATAGGTGTGGAGGTGAGAAAAATGAAGGAGAGTGCAACAGACACGATGGAAACAGAATCGACGACTTCGACTGATTCTGTTGCGGACAGCGGCAAGGGCGTTTCCCAGGCCATAGAGGAAGGCTGGGACGCTTTAGGTCGGGGAACTCGGTATGCGTTTCACGTCCTCCCGGGCCACGGGACGGTTGCCGGTTTTGCCTTAGGTGTTGGCGCGGCGATGGCGTTCGGCGTCGGCGAGTTGGTGGCGGGGTGCTTCACGGCTTATGTCAGCTACAGGTACTTCGCGTATGGAGAATCGCTGAGCGAGGCGATTGAAAAGGCGATCAAGTTCGAGTCAGGCACTCTTGAGATAAAAGAGATCAACAAGCCTATTCCGGAGAAACTGCTATAGTTTCATGAGACTGTCTAGAAGGACCGCATCCCTCATGCCTGTTCCCTGTCAGCTAGTTGCAGGGTAAGACGATCCACCACAGTTTGTCACAACGCGACTTTTTCCTCCGCTCTTCTGGTTCACGTCGGTACTCCTAGAAATCTTTTTCACTTCATGCCGGGCAGGCTCACCTTTTTCCCGTCCTTCACCACGTAGGCGGCTCCCGGCCACACGAAGTGTCGGCCTTCAGGGGCGTGGATCTGAATCCCAGTGAAGACCCCATAATCGCTTCGCGTAGGATCGACAGTCAGCTGAATCATCCGCTCGAGTTCTTCGAGGATAGCCGCATGAGCGATCTTGGTCAAAGAGAGTAAGTCCGGGACATCACCGTATCGGAGCTTGTGCAACAGATGTCGCTTGAGAAAACTTTGTTCCAGGTCGTCGGGATCGAGCGCTAATTGGAGAGACCGGCTTGTAAGTTCGTGGTGAAATGCCACCAATGCCCCACAGGCATGGGAAGGCTTCTCACGGCCGAGGCGAAAATAGATGCCGAATTCCCCCCGATCATCGATCGCAATATGCGGCAGGGCGTAATAAACATATCGCTCCCGCCCGCCTTCGATAGGGGCATGTTGCTGGGCAGCTAAGAATCCTGTCTTGCCTAAAATGGGCATTCCACCGAGACTGGAAAATATGAATGCTTCTCCCCAGGTTCTTTCAATATCTTCTACCAGGGGTAAGGTAATTTCATCGCGGCAGACACAGGCGAACGCGATCGTATTCTCTATGCGAAATCCGTGTCTATGGAGTGCCTCATAGGACCAGGAGACAAACCGGTCCTGCGGAACAGCCTCAGGAAACTCACGGGTCATACACGCTTTCCAACTCATCGTATCCTCCTGTCTCAGACTGAAGCCAAAACCAGGACCGTATTCAAAGGGGCATTCTCGCCTCCCGGCTACGAAAGGCGTGAAACCTACAGTGTTGACTAGGTACTGTCAATGAAAGAATACTCGATCTTCAATTGCTCCTTGGTAGTGAGCTGAGCTCGATTGGAACAGACGTTTTGCAAATAGGCAAAATCAGAAGAAGAGGCGCATGGACAGGAACACATAATCGGTATTTTTATCGTTGGGAGCGCCCGCGACGCCCTGGTTCAAGAGATTGGAATAGTAGCTTCCTTTGATCAGATACAACCATCCTCCTTCGAGCAGTAGATTCGGGCCGACTATCCAGGCCAGCCGCAGATCGAGTTCCGATCCCACATACTTGCCGGCCTGTCCGGTCGGGTCTTGCAGGTCGGCACCGACGAATTCGTCTTTGGACTGGGCCAGCCACCAGAAGCGTTGTTTGAAGATGACCTGGACATCATTCAGCGGTTCTACGGACACGACATAGCCGGGGGAGCTGATATTCGCCCGCTTGAACAGCGACCAAATGCCCGTGTACGTGAAGGGGAAATTTTGTGTGCCGAAGAGCGGATTGAAGCGGCCGTTGTTGTTGTCGTTGGGATCGCTATCGCCGCTGGCGTAGTCGTACTTGAAACGGATAGACGGGGTCCAGGGAAACGCGAAGGTATAGCCCACCTCCGCATGTTGAAAATACGCGAATGTGCTCAGCACAGGGCTCCCTGGCTTGAGCGCCGACTGTCCGAACTGGTAGGCGGATTCGATTTCATAGTCGAAGGTCGCCTTGGCCTCCGGCTTGAAGAGCCGGAAGCCAAGGGTGTAGAGGTCCGCCAGTTGGCCTTGGGTGCTTTGATCTTGATTGATGCCTGTCGAGCCCTGTACCTGTTCGTTCTGCGATATGTAATAGCCGTACAGTTCGGTGTGGAACCAGGGCATGCGCTGATCCAGATACGACATGCCGCTGAACAGGGTGTGGGAAGGGATGGTGTCCGGCGACGTCTGATGATTCTGTACCGGGCGCATGACGAACGCGCGGACCTCCCAATCTTTGCGCGCTCCCAACGTCCAGTGGGCGCCCACGAATGATAAGGGGACATTGCTGTAGTTGCTCCTTGCGATGAGACGGCCCTTTCCAAAGGCTTGAGTAAATTTTCCGATTTGCAGCTCCGTCGGCAGGCCTGTTCCGAGGATATTGTCCGTCCCTATGCTGCCATAGAGTTGCAGCAGATCGTTCCGGTCTTCCATCCGATTGCTGACCGTGAGGCCGTAGTTGTAAAGCGGGCGGGCGTCCAGAAACTCCAGGTGAAACTTGAACGGCTTATAATGAATGCCGACCTGAACATCCGTGCGCTCAGAAAACTGGGCGGCTCCGGTCGTTTCGTTTTTCTTGATCGGCTGGGTATAGGCTTCGTAGCGTGTACGGAAGTCGAGGCTTAGGTGCAGCCATTCAGGAACATGGAGCAACTGGTCAAGATGGATTCCGGACTGCGAGACGATTCGTCGAGAATCATCCGAGAAGATAATTTCCTGAAGACGACTTGCCAGGGGTCCGAGATGCTGCCCAGAGGGATGATCGGTGGGCTGATCCACCGATGATGGCTTGTCCGCCTGCGCGGGTTCCGATGGGGATGGCGACACAGCCTTCGCTTCACCTGCCCAGGCCGGTTGAGCTCCGAAGTGTACGGCAAAGAATAGCAGGATGCCCAGCGCAACGGCGTTCAATTCCACACGTGTGATCAAGACGGTCATCCGTTCAGGAATGGTCCGCGCAGAGCCTAGCAGACCGGATAGGTCTGAGCAATGCCGGGCGCAGGGAATGTTGAGAAAAAATCGGTCGTCCGGCGCTCGCCATGGACACAGTAAGGGCTTCTGTTTATACTCTGCCGCACGTTACGGAAAATGCTTCCGCCATGCTCTCGCAAGCGTGACTTGGCGGTTTGCATAATCGGGTGGAGGGTGCTGCGTGTTGCGGTACTATTTCTATCGTTCCTGATCAAGCGAATCTAACTGCCCATACTGCTGGATGAGGAGAAGGCATGGCTGGAGAGTCAGGCCTGAATTATAACGCGGCTGCGTTTTTGCTGATCCTGGGGCTTTTTGCCGGCATGCTCCTGATGCTGTTTATCGGGCAGTGGCTGGGGCGGCGAAGTCTGTCGCAGGAGACGGATGTCGTTCGATCGAGACTGACGGGAGTCGAAACGGCAATTTTCGGCCTCATGGGTTTGATGATCGCGTTTGCGTTCTCGGGCGCAGCGAACCGGTATGAGATGCGCCGGCAGTTGGTCGTGGACGAAGCGAATGCGATCGGCACGGCCTATTTGCGGCTGGATCTGCTTCCGGCTGCGTCACAGCCGGCACTGCGAGAGAAATTCCGCCAGTATACCGATGTTCGCACGAAGGTGTATGAACTCTTGCCCGACATCAGCGCGTCGGAGGCGCAGGCGGCGATTGCCGTGACGTTGCAGAATGAGATTTGGGCCGGGACTCTCGCAGCCTTGAAGGATGCGCCGCCGCAGGCGACGATCGTGGTGATCCCGGCGCTGAATCAAATGATCGATGTGACGACCACTCGGGCCATTGCGATGCGTACGCACACTCCTAGATTAATTTTTGCCGTCCTTCTGATTCTTGGAATGGTCTGTTCCCTGCTGGCCGGGTATGTGTTGGCCTACACCAATACGCGCAACGTCAGGCTCCACGTCATTACATTTGCGGTTATTGTGACACTCACCATTTACATCATCTTCGACCTCGACTACCCGCGATTCGGTTTCATCCGGCTCGATTTTGCCGACAAGGCGCTCTTCGATCTCCTGGCCGGAATGAAGTAAGGACAGCACACGTTTATTTGGTTTGTTTGGTTTATTTAGTTTGTTTGGTTCCTCTGGGTCTAGCAACTAAACCAGGCAGATAGACAAAGCAACGATCTTCTGATGCGGGCTAGCGTTCTCCTAACGGGATCTCTTCCACGACTTTTTCTGAAAAGAGCGGAGTCTGGAACACCCACCGCACGCCGGCTAGCACCTGCCAGTCGATTCCGAAGGGCGACTCCTTTCCCGCCACGCCCGCTCCGGACCCGGCAAACAGGTTCCAATGGTTATCAAGCCTGTGACCAACCTCGCCCAGCAGGTTTATCGTGTTTTTGTTGTTATTGTTCCAATCGACGTAGTAAGTCATGGACGCCAAGGTCCACCATCGCTCGGACCAGATGGTGTTGACCGCTGACGAAACTTTCATGAAGTGGATGTCGGCGCGGCTGGGGTCGCCCCCGACAGAATTAAAGTCCTGGACAATGGTAATGAACAACGAGCGCAGTCTGGGTAACGGGATCGCTGCTGCGCCTGCCGGCCCGAGGGTATATTTTCCTGTGCTCAGTCGGTCGTTCGAACCGGTTGGAAACGTCACGTCGGTACCGATGAACAGGGCCACATCAGGGCTGGCATAGATTCGGTGGCCGGAGCGAACTGTCAAGTCGCTTGCGCCGTTCGTCGTGAATCCGCGGGGCCTGTCCAGGTCGGCCCACACATAGGGCAGGGTCACCCGTACGACCCAGTTGGGCGTGACGGGCAGCCGAACATCGGCGTTCACGGTGTTGTTGCGCAAATTATTGTTGGAGAAGGCGGTGTTCCCGTAGTTCAGTTCATAGTACCCGTTGATGGCAGTGGGGTCTGTGCCGAAGGCTTTGGCTGCCGCCGAAATCCGTATTCGTTCCTTCTCGAGCCGTTCGTGCTCTTCAGGAGTGGCGCCCTGCAGGAAGGTTCGCAGGGGGCGGCGTTTCCCTTCCGCCGGCTTCGCGTCAGGCTTGGCTTCTTCGCTACGTTCAGATACTGCGGCTGATGCCGGTGTCGTCACGCCCCCTGCCATAGATAACGAAAGAGTAACAAGTACACTGAACAAGAAGCCCGCGCTCGCACCCCTTCGCGCTACCTCGTATTTCCAGTGCAATATTATTCGATCATCCATCGATCGCGAGGTCTACTGCTTCCCCAATTTTTTCTGAACATCTCGGAACATGTCCTTGATGTAGGGCGCGGTGATCGCTCGCGAGACGGGATGTAGTGCGGAACTCCCGAACCCCGCGACTTGGTCGGTTGAGACCCGGCCAATGTAAAACAAGAACGTACCATCTTTGGTCGGCAGTGCAGCGATGCCTTGTAGCATGCTGTTATAATCGTGGCTGGTGTAGTAGTGACGTTCGACGGCAAGTGCGGCATCGCCCATATGGTACAGGAGGCGGTGAACCAGGACTAACATCGAGCGGCCAAACACGTCGATGTTGAGCCAGTAGAAGAATTCCTCCACGTTCTTGGCCTCATCCTTAGGAAGCCCGTTTGGGTAGTTGAGCAAGAATGTATGGAAGGCCGGGAGATGCTTGGCCACGCCGGTCAACTCTTTGGTAGACAGAAGTAATTCGTCGCCCGCATTCCGCTGTTCCCCGCTGCCGCGCTCATAGGGTGCAATGCCTGATAGCCCCTTGCTCCGATAGGCGTGAAAACGGTCGAGCAACCCCTGGCGCACGAGAGCCTCAACTTTTTGTACAGGTACTGTGTCCGCATCGCCTCCTGCCTTCAGCGCTTGAAAAGCCGCTATCTCCTTCGCGTCCAGATTCAGTTCGCTTCCCGGCGCCACGTTCAGATAGCGCTTGGCTTCCTTCTCTCCATTCGGTTGCAACTTCACCCCGGCCAAATCCGCCATGGTGCCTTCCCCCGTGATCCGGCCATGCGCCGTAATCACCGAAACCTCTTTCAGCACGAGGGCCTCTCGATACATCTCGTACAGATTCTCTGGTTTGGCCTTCACCAGGAAGGCCATCCCGAGCGCCAGTTCCCGATCCGACCCTTCACTGGCCGACCAATCAACGATCTTGCCCTGCCGGATGTTTTCCCGGTCGGCATCGGATAGGTGCAACTCCTGCATCACTTCATCGGCCGTCGGCAGGGCCGAGGCGTCAGGTACGGATCCGCAGAACATCACAGCAAGCCAGACACTCACCAGGCTGTAGATGATTCCTCGTGGCTTCATCAATCTATAGGAGGAGCCGGAAGCAGGGGAGTTGGTTTCTGTCATGTGTCGGTTCATCGTTTTTCTCCAATGTGAAAAGTTGATCGGGCGAGGTTCCAGTATCACGTATTTATGAGCGGCCTTTGTTGGAGACAGGCTCTTTGAATGCGGCCCGCTTGCCCCCTTGCAGGACTCGCTTGGCGTCCAGAGACCCGTAGATCTGGATAGTTTTGGCGACGAGCCCGCTCCAGCCGGTCTGATGGCTCGCACCCAGTCCCGCCCCGTTGTCGCCGTGAAAGTATTCATAGAAGAGCAGGTGGTCGCGCCAGTGGGGGTCGGTCTGGAACGTCTCCGTACCTCCATACACCGGGCGCTTCCCCTGTTCATTCTGCAGGAAGATTCGGCTCAGACGATCGGCAATGTCCTTGGAGACCTCAAAGAGGTTCATCATCTTGCCGGAGCCTGTCGGGCATTCGATCTTAAAATTGTCACCGTAGTACGTGTAGAAATTCAGGAGCGCCCGAAGGATCATGATATTCACCGGCATCCAGACCGGTCCTCGCCAGTTGGAGTTGCCCCCGAACATGCCGGTATTCGATTCCGCCGGCAGGTAGTCCACCCGATACTCCTGGCCCCCCACGTGCAAGATGTACGGGTGCTGCTCGTGGAACTTGGAGAGCGAGCGGATGCCGTAGGGGCTCAGGAACTCGTTCTCGTCGAGCATCGTTGTGAGGACCCGCCGAAGCCGCTCCGGATTGAGGAGCGCAATGATCCCCCGCTCCGCTACCCCGAAATGACCGGGGCCGGTCGGGTGCATGGATTTGGCCAGTCCGGGCATCTGGCGCAGGCGTGTATGAAGTGAGGAGACCGTCCGTGGAACGAGTTCGCGCTGCCACGGCTCGGTCACCGTGGTGGCGCACAAGGGCAACAGCCCCACCATGGACCGTACACGAAGCCGCTGGGCACTGCCGTCCGGGAGCCGCAGCAGGTCGTAGTAGAAGCCGTCCTCCTCGTCCCACATGCCATCCGCCCCGGACTTGTTCATCCCCGCTGCGATATAGAGGAAGTGCTCCGCGAACTTTGTGACCATCTCCTCGTACGTGGGGTCGTGGGGCGTTAGCTCCACCGCAAGTTCCATCATATTCTGGCTGAAGAGGGCCATCCAGGCTGTGCCGTCCGCCTGCTCCAGGTGGCCGCCGGTGGGCAGGGGCGCGCTGCGGTCGAAGATGCCGATGTTGTCGAGGCCCAGGAAGCCCCCCTCGAACACGTTCTTGCCGAACCGGTCCTTGCGGTTCACCCACCAGGTGAAGTTCAGCAAGAGTTTGTTGAAGGCGGATTTGAGGAAATCCACGTCTGTCTCGCCGCGCAGGGCCTGAACAGTGCGATGGAGGAACAGGGTCGCAAAGGCGTGGACCGGCGGGTTCACGTCGCTGAAATTCCATTCGTAGGCAGGCATCTGCCCACTGGGATGCAGATAGAGCCCGTGCAGCATCAGTTGCATCTGCTCTTTCGCGAAGTCAGGGTCGACGATCGATATTGGCAAGGTGTGAAAGGCCAAGTCCCAGGCCGCGTACCAAGGGTATTCCCACTTATCCGGCATCGAGATGATGTCCTTGTTCACCATGTGGAACCAGTCCGAGTTCCGGGAGTTCCGATAGCCGGTATGGAGAGGGTTGGAGTTGTGCTCCTCCAGCCAGCTGTCCCCGTCGAAGAAGAAGAACTGCTTGCTCCACAGCATGCCGGCCAGAGCTTGGCGCATCACGTTGGCTGCGTCCGGGGAGACGGAGGGCGGGGTCACGGAACGATAGAACTCATCCGCCTCTTTGAGGCGGGCCGCGAAGGTCTCGGCAAATGCCGGCCCGAAAGGGACGGCGAGGGACTGATTGGTGAGGCGCAGGCGCACCGTCATCGGCTCGCCAGGGCCCACCATCTGCCGATAGTGCGCCGAAGCCTTCGTCCCCTCGTGGGCAGGATTCACCGCCGTCTGGCGACCCTGCACCACCGCGTCATTGATCCCGTCCTTAGCATAGGGGAAGACGTTGGGCTGGCCGGGAAACAGCCGGTCGTTGTTTGTGCTGTTCTCGCAAAAGAGCAGCGGCGCCTCGCCGTCGCAGTACAGATAGTATGTGCCGAGGGTCGCATGCTGCGCCTCGATAGTACGTGCGCCCGCCACTCCCTTGATCTGCGTGAGACTGGGTTTCTCGGCCGCTCGGTTGGAGGGGGCAATCCAAAACGCCCAGTCGTTGCGGAACCACAGGGTCGGTAAAAGATGCAACTCGGCCTGCTCCGGCCCCCGATTGACCGCGGTGATTTTCACCAGGACGTCGTCCGGGCCCTCTTTGGCGTACTCCACGAAGACGTCGAAGTAGCGGTCGTCCTGAAAGACGCCGGTGTCGAGCAGTTCGTACTCCATCTCGTTGCGGGAGCGCCGGCGGTTCGTTTCCACCAGATCGGCATAGGGGAACGCCGCGTGCGGGTACTTATAGAGGTACTTCATGTAGGAATGCGTTGGTGTGCTGTCGAGGTAGAAGTAATATTCTTTGACGTCCTCGCCGTGGTTGCCTTCGCTGTTCGTGAGCCCGAAGAGCCGCTCCTTCAGGATCGGGTCTTTTCCGTTCCAGAGGGCGAGTGCAAAACAGAGGCGTTGTTGGTCATCGGAGATCCCTGCGAGCCCGTCCTCGCCCCAGCGATAGGCCCGCGAGCGGGCATGATCGTGGGTGAAGAAATTCCAGGCATCACCGTTTTCGCTGTAATCCTCCCGAACGGTGCCCCATTGTCGCTCGCTCAGGTAGGGACCCCAGTGTTTCCAGCGGCGACCGTCATTCAGTAACCGAGCCCGCTCGGCAGTCTGTGTCATGCTCTTCTCCCTCCATTTCATCGAAAATGATGAGGCACGCAGGCCGGGCGGACAAGAGCGCGCAGAATATCGAATCAGGGCGATTTAGGCAACTGTGAGGATTGGCTCCGTGTAACGGCAGGTGTTCAGGAGGAATGAGTCTTCGTGATCGCGCTATGCAGCAACCGAGACGGTCGATGCGCGTCGCTATCGGGTTCGATAGAAACCCTCCTCATCATGCCGTTTCAGGGGGCGGCTCTGCAGCGAGAGACGACTCCCTCTCGCGGATCGTATTGCTGAAACGCCCGGTCAGGATCGGTCCGAAGGTGGCAGTCAGCATCACCAGTACGAAGATGCCGCTCACCACGGTCTTGTCGATCAGGGGCTCGCCGGCGGAATTGATGGTTCTGTAGGCGACAAAAGTGGCGGCAATGGTGGCGGCGACCTGAGGCAGGGTCAGCGACCACATGTTGAGGCGATCGAGGACGGAATAGCCAGCCAGCCAGCCCACACTCCAGGCGGCCAGAAATTTCCCCCCGAACACGGCGAGCACCAGTCCTGCCGAGAAAAGCGGGTTGTCCCACAGCATGCGCAATGTTTCGCCGGGATTGATCCTCATGCCGATCATGAAGAAGAAGGCCGGAACGAAGATGGTATTGCCGATCACCTCGATATGCTCGCGCGCTGCCGTGCCTCGCAGTGAACGGCTGGCTGCCACGCCGGCGAGGAAGGCACCGACGATCGGCTCCAGGTGGATCACTTCGGCCAGTAGTGCGCACACGATGACGATGAGCAGCAGCGCGAGCATTTGCATATCGTGGCCGGCCGAAGTCCTGCGGATCAGATGTTCGGCGACGCGGCTGACCACAAAAAGTACGATTGCGGCATAGGCCACCACTTCGAAGACTTCCAGCGCCAGGGTGGCTTTGTCGAAACCGGTGTGGTGGATCTGCACGCACACCGCGAGGATCAGCAGCGCGACAATGTCCGTGAAGATGGTCCCACTAATGGTTACCAGCACCGGTTCGCGGCCGGCCAGACCGAGCTTTTGCAGAATCGGGAAGCCGAGCAAAGTGTGCGAAGCGATGAGCGAGCCGATCAGGATGGCTGCGTTGAGGTCATACCCCACGAGATAGCCCAAGCCGGCCCCGGCTGAGAGCGGCAATAGCAACGTCGCCAGGCCGAAAGAGATGGCACGTCCGCCCACCCGCTTAACCACGGCGAGATCGATTTCCAGGCCGGCATAGAAGAGGACCAAGAGCACCCCTATCTCTCCTAAGGTGGTCATCATCACCGGATTGTCGGGCCAGATGTCGGCGCCGCTCGGTCCTCCGAGCATCCCCACCAGGATCAAGCCCACCATGCCAGGAATCTTGAAGCGCTCGCTGATGCCTGGAACCAACAGAAAGAGGGTGAGCGCGATCATGAAACGCACTAACATCGGCAAGCCGGTAATGGCTGCCTTGGTCAGCGCAAATACGTCTGTAATATTATCCATATCAATAGTTCCAGGCGGAAAATGATGGGAATGTGCTGCCGGCACCATAAGAAAGTGGTGCAACAGCTCCCCCAACTTCAAGTAGAGTCGATGCGTGATTCACATACTCGATTACTACAGTTTTAGCAATGGGAAATCCCGTATCCCAATTGATCGTACATCACAGCGTTCGAGGAGGGGCCCTTGTTGATTTGACCTTTTGCACCCATGCGGCAGGCCTTTCAATGTGTTCAGCTATTGGCCGCGGAACCTTTACCGTATGCTGGTCGGGACCAATTCAACACGAGCCTGTCCGGAGAACGCCTAAGGTTCTCGACATGACGGAACTGATCTATTTCAGCTTCACGACACTCGCGACTGTTGGATACGGCGACATGACTCCTGCGTTGGTTCATTCAACAGAACAGATTTAGACAACTGGCAGGGAGGGCTTTGCGCAAGGGCTCAGGTCGCCAGGCTGACGGGTGAGAATGATTTCACGAGCCACCGTTGCGGCGTTAGGGCTGCGTGGGAGTGGTCTGCAAGAATTCGCTTCGTGCTCTTTCCTTCTCGGCCCGCTGTTCTTCGATCAGAGTGTATGCCACGTAGTACTTGTAGATGTTGGCCACATAGGTCACCGTTTCTTCTCCGATCCGTTTCGCGGCGATGATTTCGACGTTGTTGAACCAAACGTTCGGATCGAGTCCGTGCTGTTCGGCTTCTTTCCGCAGTTTCTGAACGCGCCCCGGCCCGGCGTTGTATGCGGCAAATGAGAAGAGGATCTTGTTGCGCGCGTCCATCGGCTCATTCCCGAAAAATTCGTTCCGCATGAAGCCGATGTACTTGATCCCGGCGTGGATATTTGGTTCAGCCTGCGTGATGTCGCCTGTGTCCATCTCCTTGCCGGTGGCAGGCATGAGCTGCATCACTCCGATCGCGCCCACGTCGCTCTTCGCGTTCTGATCGAGCAGAGATTCCTGATAGCCCTGGGCGATCATCAATAAATAGTCCATGTCATATTTGGCTCCGTACTTTCGAAAGTACTCGACTGTCGCATGGTACTTCTTGATCTCAGATGCCGACGAGGCAGGTTTCACGAACCGTGTGCTGGCGGCGTATTTTTTGACAAGAGCCTTGCCGAAGTCGGACTTCTGGCCGTGGTTCTTCGCGAACGTGGCGATTTCCGCTTTCAGCTTCGGACTGTCTTTGCGGATCATCCAGGCGATGTCGCCTCCCTTGTTCACCACCAGGTCTTCCCGAGGCCTGAGCTTCTTAAACACTTTTGCCCACAGCAGCGCCTGATACCGGTTGACGACGACGGTGCCGACAAGCCCGGCATTCACCATTTCCAGCAGATCGTCGTCCTGAAGATCCTCCGGCGCCGCCTTAAGAATGACCGGCGGCTTCTGCTCTTTTGCGAAGCGCTCGTTGAGATGTTCGAGATGAGTCCAGTAGCTCGTCGAGCGGCGGACGAACACTTCCTTTCCCGATAGATCGTCGATCGAGGCCAGCTCGGGAGACGCCGGTCCAGTCACTACGATTTGTCTGACGCCACGGAAGAACGGCTCGCCGAAATCGACTTCTTCTAAACGTTCCGGCGTGATGGTCAGGATGCCGGCCGCGATATCCCCGCGTCCCTCCAACAGGCCGGAGATCAACTGGTCGTGCCTTGTCGGGATGATGGTCACAAACGTATGGATATGCTTTCCGTGCGGCTCGTATTTTTCGTTGATTTCTTTTTCGAAGGCCTTGAGCAGTTCGTATTCTGCGCCGATCTGTCGCGCTCCGTTGAGCCAATAGGCTGTGCGGGATGGCGCTACCAGCGCGCGAATGACGCGGCGCTTGACCATCCCATCGAGGTCCCCCGTCCAGGGCTTGAGGAAGGGAGCCTGTGCCAGTTCATGCTTTGTCTGTGATTTTTTGTCTTGTGCGAAGGCGGGCGGGACGAGCATGGCACAAATGCACAGAATCGTCAGCAGCACATGCTTCATGGAGTTTCCCCGGTCGGTCTGGTCTGTCTAGTTTATCTGGTTTGTTTGGTCCGTTTGGTTTGTCTGGTTTATCGTCGAAGGAAACTAACCAGATGAACCAAATAAACCAGATGAGCCAGACAGACCGCAAACAGGGCGAGGCTATCATTCGCCGGTTTAGAAGGTCAAGAAAGTGGGGAAGAGCAGGGCCGGAACCCCACTTGTCAGGAACCGGCGTACGACTCTTTGCCTCGGGGAAGGGCTGCTGGGATTCATTCTCCGCCGTTCACGCCGTATTGCAATGTGATGACCGACTCAGGTAAATTCCCAACTCCGCGGAGGCGCAATGAGCTATCCACACAGATGTGTTCATTTGCCCGAGACGGCAGCGCCTATCGCGCTCCTGAGCCTGTTGTTGTTGACTCTCGTCCATTGCAAAGGCGAGACGGCTTCTGCCCCACCAGCGCCCGTGCCCCAAGTCCAGATCGCCGAAGTGATAGAGAAAGATGTGCCGATTTTCTCCGAGTGGGTCGGCACCACGGACGGCCTCGTGAACGCGGACATCCGGTCGCAAGTCACTGGTTATTTGTTGAAGCGGGACTACCGGGAAGGTGGGGCAGTCAAAAAAGGCGATCTCCTGTTCCAGATTGATCCGCGAAAGTTTCAGGCCGCCCTCGATCAGGCTGCGGGCGACCTCAAGCGGGCGCAGGCGCAGCTCACCAAGACAAAGCTCGATGTGGCGCGGAACGAGCCGCTGGCAAGGGAAGGCGCGGTCAGCCTGAAGGAGTTCCAAGACTCCGTGCAGGCCAATGAGGCCGCGCGGGCTGCGGTGGAGTCCGCCAAGGCGGCGGTGGAGCAGGCGAAGCTGAATCTGGAATGGACAAAAGTCCTCGCGCCGATCAACGGAGTCGTGGGCATCGCCAAGGCGCAGGTCGGCGATCTTATTGATGCCAACAGCGCGTTGACGTCGATGTCTACTCTCGATCCTATCCGGGTGTATTTTCCGATCAGCGAGCAGGAATACCTCAAATTCTCAGGGCTGATGGCGGAGCGCTATCAGGAGACGCAAGATTCCACGATAGCGCGTAAAGATGCCCGCATCGAAATGGTGCTCAGTAACGGCGAGATCTATCCCCACAAGGGTTGGTTCTTCCTCGCGGACCGGCAAGTGGATGTGAAGACCGGCACGATCCGCGTCGCTGCTCTATTCCCCAACCCCGGGAACGTGATGCGACCGGGCCAGTATGCGAAGATTCGCGCCGCCGTCACGGTCCGTCAGGGCGCCCTGCTGGTCCCCCAGCGCGCCGTAAGCGAACAGCAGGGCAGCCACCAGGTTGCTGTCGTCACGCCGGAAAGCAAAGTGGAGATCCGGCCCGTGACCGTCGGCGAACGCATCGGCTCCCAGTGGATCATCGCGCAGGGACTCAAGCCCGGCGAGAAGGTGGTCGTTGAGGGCCTCCAGAAACTGAAAGCCGGGGATTCCGTTCATCCCCTCCCGTTCGGGACGGAACCGCAGACCGCGCCTGTTGCGCCTGCCGCGGAAGCGGAACCCTCTCCGAAGGGCAACTGATGGCCAGGTTCTTCGTCAATCGCCCGATCGTGGCGATCGTTATTTCGATCCTGATGACGGTGATCGGCATCGTCGCCATGGTCCAGCTCCCCATCGCCCAGTTCCCAAACATCGCCCCGCCCGAAATCCAGTTGAGCGCCACATATGTAGGCGCGGACGCCGTCACGCTCGAGCAGTCGGTTGCCACGCCGATTGAGCAGCAGATGCAGGGCGTGGACAACATGATCTACATGTATTCGATCAATGCCAGCAACGGGCAGACGAAACTGTACGTGGACTTCGACGTGACGACGAAGCCGAACGACGACCAGATCCTGTCGCAGATGCGCTACACGCAGGCCGAATCCAAATTGCCGCAGGAAGTGCGGAACTATGGCGTGACGATCAAAAAGTCCACCACCAGCCCGCTGGCGCTCTTTTCGCTTTACTCCCCCAACGGGACCTACGACAACATCTGGCTGACCAACTATGCCAACATCAATATCAACGATCCCATGACGCGCGTGCCGGGCATCGGGCAGGTCACAATCTTCGGCGCCGGGGAATACGCGATGCGGTTCTGGGTGCGGCCGGACGTGCTGACCAAACTGGGCCTCACGGTACCCGAGATCCTGGACGCCGTGAAGAAGCAGAACACCGTCAACCCGGCGGGACAGGTCGGCGCCGAGCCCGTGCCGCCCGGCCAGGAATTTACCTATACCGTGCGAGCGCAGGGCCGGTTGAGTACCAAGGAGGAGTTCGAGGCGATCGTCGTGCGGGCAAATATCGACGGGTCCCTGGTGCGACTAAAGGACGTCGCGAGGGTTGAGCTGGGGGCCCAGTCCTACAGCATGATCGGACGCATGAACGGCAAAGCCTCCGCCCTCATCGCCATTTACCAGCTGCCAGGCTCAAACGCGATCGATGCGATGGATCATGCGACGAAGCTGATGAAGGACCTGAAACAGCGGTTCCCGGCCGACCTGGACTACGTGACGTCGCTCGATACCACTCTCTCGGTGCGAGAGGGCATCAATGAGATCGTGCACACCCTCTTCGAAGCCCTGGTCCTCGTGATCCTCGTCGTTTATATCTTTCTCCAGGGCTGGCGCGCCACGTTGATCCCGTTGTTGGCCGTGCCGGTGTCGCTGGTGGGCACGTTCATGCTGTTTCCGATGCTCGGCTTCTCGATCAACACCCTGTCCCTCTTCGGTCTCGTGCTCGCCATCGGTTTGGTCGTGGACGACGCGATCGTGGTGGTCGAAGCCGTGGAGCACCTGATTGAAAAGGGCCTCTCGCCCAAGGACGCGACGCTCAAGGCCATGGAACAGGTCTCGGGCCCAGTCGTGGCCATCGCGCTCATCCTGGTTGCGGTGTTCGTGCCGACGGCCTTTATTCCAGGCATCACCGGCCGGCTGTACCAGCAGTTCGCCGTCACCATCGCCGTATCGGTCGTCATCTCGGCCTTCAACGCGCTCACGCTCAGCCCCGCTCTCGCGGCCTTGTTGTTACGGCCGAAGAAACCGGCCCGGGGTCCGCTCGGTTGGTTCTTCGGATGGTTCAACCGGGGGTTTGGCCGTGTGACGGACGGGTATGTCAGTATATGCGGTTCTCTGATTCGTAAGGCCGGCCTCTCGATGCTTTTTCTCCTCTTGGTCAGCCTCTCGACCGGCTGGTTCGGTTCACAACTGCCGTCCGGATTCCTACCGCTCGAAGACCAGGGGTACTTGTATTTGAACGTGCAGTTGCCGACCGCGGCGTCCCTGCAACGCACGGATGAGATCTGTAAAGAGATCGAGGCGATAGTGAAAAAGACGCCTGGCGTGCAGTACGTCTCGACGGTTGTCGGGTTCAGTCTCCTGAGCACGGTCACGTCTACATATAATGGGTTCATGTTCGTGACGCTCGCGCCGTGGGATGAACGGAAGAAGCCGGAGGAGAAACTGCAGTCGATCTTCCACACCATCAATGGGAAGCTGGGCGAGCTGTCCGGGGCGCAGGCCTTCGTCTTCCCGCCGCCGGCCATCCCAGGTGTCGGCACCTCGGGCGGCGTCTCATTCATTCTCGAGGACCGCGCCGGCAAGGAGGTGGCGTTCCTGGCCCAGAACACGAAGACCTTCATGGAGGCGGCGCGCAAGCGCCCGGAAATCGCCAGGGTGAATACCACTTTGCTCGCCAGTGTCCCGCAAGTGTTCGCGAGAGTGGACCGTGAGAAGGCCCTGAAGCAGGGGGTCAACTTGGGCGACGTGTATCAGACGCTGCAGGCCTTCATGGGCGGCGTGATGGTCAACTACTTCAATCGGTTCGGCCGCGTGTGGCAGGTCTACGTGCAGGCTGACGGCGAGTTCCGGACCATGCCTGAAAATGTCGGTCAGTTCTACGTGAAGAATACCACGGGCGAGATGGTGCCGCTGTCCACTCTGGTCTCCATGGAGACTGCGGAAGGGCCGGAGTTTACGATGCGGTTCAACGGCTATCGGGGCGCTCAGCTGTTCGTCTCGGCTGCAACGGGTTACAGCTCCGGCCAGGTGATGCAGGCGCTCGAAGAGGTGTTCAAGGAAACCATGCCTGTTGAGATGGGCTACGATTACATCGCGATGTCCTTCCAGGAGAAGGTGGCGGCAGAGGGCGTGCCGGCCAGTGTCATATTCGGGTTTTCCCTGCTCTTCGTATTTTTGATTCTCGCGGCGCAGTACGAGAGCTGGGCTCTCCCGTTCAGCGTATTGATCGGGACCCCGATCGCCGTGTTCGGCGCGTTCGGTACGTTATATCTCTTCAAGCTGGTGGCGCCACAAGCAAGCGAAAACGACGTGTTCGTCCAGATCGGTCTCGTGATGCTGATCGGTCTCTCCGCCAAAAACGCGATCCTGATCATCGAATTCGCGAAGGAGGAATACGAGCAGGGCAAGAGCATCACGGACGCCGCGCTGACCGCCGCCAAACTGCGACTGCGGCCGATTCTCATGACTGCCTTTGCATTCATCCTCGGTGTGGTGCCGCTGATTCTCTCGTCGGGGGCGGGCGCGCACGCGCGCATCCTCCTCGGCCTCGCAGTGTTTGGCGGGATGACGGCGGCAAGTGTGATCGGCATCTTTCTGGTTCCAGTCTCCTACTATGTGGTGGAGACGTTGGTACATCTCGGTGGGAAACACGAAAGGCCAAAACCGGGTGGGCCTCCACCAGGGGGCGCCAAGAAGACCGGGGATGGGGAACTCTCCCATACGCCCCTGCGGCCGGCGCTGTCGCCAACTCCTATATCTGATGGTGGAAGTTACGGTGGAGGGCATTGAGATGAACCAGGAGCGAGACGGGCGAGAGGGGATGCGAGATGCGGGATACGAGTCGCTGGGTACGGGATATTCCGCATCTCGCATCTCGCATCTCGCATCCCGAACATCGGGTCGCACGATTTACGCATGCCTCGCGCTTCTCGTGGCACGGTCTGTCACTGCGCGTCTCTATATAATGGTAGTGTTCATGGGTGTGGCATTTTTGCTACAGGGCTGTATGATGGGCCCGGATTATAAACGGCCGGAGACGCCGCAAGCCGAGTCCTGGAGGGTGTCGCCCTCCACCTCGGAATCCATGGCAAACCTGCCCTGGTGGGAATTGCTCAAGGATGAGACGTTGCAGCAGTTGATCCGCACTGCCCTGATGGAGAACCTGGACCTTCAGATCGCCACCGCCAACATCGATCAATTTCAAGCCCAGCTCACGACTGCCAAGTTCGACCTCATCCCTTCCTTCTCCTACGAGGGCTCCGCCTTCGGTTTTCGGAACACGAATACCTCGGCTTTTCCGATCGGTGGCGGCGCGATTCCAAGTGGTCAGAAAAATGGGTTGTCACTCAACCGTGAGTCCATTGGCGTCGGCCTCAAGTGGGAACTGGATGTATGGGGGCGCATCCGCCGCTCGATCGAGGCAGCCCGCGCGCAATTGCTGTCGAAACAGGAAAATCAACGGGTCGTGATCCTGACTCTGGTCAGTGGTGTCGCGGAGAGCTACTTCGACCTTCGTGCCCTGGACCTTCAGATAGACATCGCGAAGAGGACGCTGAAGGCCTGGGCGGAGTCGGTCCGGATATCGAAACTCCGCTATCAGCAGGGTGACATCCCGAAACTTGATCTCGACCGGTTCGTGGCGGAACGGGCCGGCGCTGCGGCTCAGCTAGCCGATCTGGAACGGCAGGTCGTCGTGCGGGAGAACCAGATCAGCGTGCTGCTGGGACACAAGCCCTCGGCGATTCCACGTGGACGGCTGCTCACCGAGCAGTCCATGCCTCCGGACGTGCCGCCAGGCCTGCCATCCGATCTGCTCCAGCGGAGGCCTGACATCATGAAGGCCGAGCAGGACCTGATGGCCGCGTCGGCCACCATCGGCGTGGCGCAGGCGCTCCGGTTTCCTCAACTATCGCTCACCGGTGACATGTCAGGAAACAGTCTCACGGTGGATTCAACCTCCTCCAAGCCCTTTGCAACCTTCAAGGGTCAGGCTTCGCTGGCCGGACCGATCTTCAACGCGAGCGCGCTCGGCTACCAGGTGAAGGCCGCCGAGGCGCAGGGCAATCAGGCCATCGGACAATATCTCAAGACGATTTTACAGGCATTTCAGGAAGTTGAAGACTCGCTGATCACCGTGCAGAAAACTCGCGAGCAGCGCGAGGCGCTGGAGGAGCAGGTGGAGGCGTTACAGTCCGCGTTGCGGTTGGCAGATCTGCGCTACCAGGCCGGTCGCGCCAACTATCTTGACGTACTGACCGCCCAGCGCACCCTGTTCGATTCGGAGTTGTCCCTGGCGCGGACGCGCCGCAATCAGTTAGTCGCGGTCGTTCAGCTCTATAAGGCCCTCGGAGGCGGATGGTCTCCCGGCGGCGCCGGTTTTGGGCAGGCGATTGAGGAGAAGCGTGGAGAAACCGTCGAGCCGATCGGATCACCTACTTCGAGGTCTGTTACTCGGTAGGCGTGGCATCAGCGAGGCTGGCGAGACTTGAAGTTCGGGATGCGAGATTCGGGATATCTCGTATCCTGCATCAATAATGCGGGCTAGTGAGTAGACAAGGAGAGTCTGTATGTGGCCGTTCATGTCAGCTCGCACAGGCGCGGCGACAAGTATTGGTAACGACAGTCGGCAGGGAACTGGAAGGGGTTGCCATGGCACAGGGGTTTTGGTTGCCTTGCTGGGGGTTGTCGCGCTGGCAGGCTGCGCCAAAACTGTCGTTGACTCTCACTATGAGAGTGCCAAGTGGAACCTGCAGAAGCCTTCCCAGATTTATGTCTACGACTTTGCGGCAACGAGAGACCAGGTACATGAAAATGCCGGCTTACTCCAGGGAACCATCAATGAGTTCCATGGCCAGACGACCTATCAACACCAGGGAGAAATCATAGGAGAGGTTCGGACGGTTGCGGCTGACGAATTGGTAGAAGGGATTCAGAACCTCGGATTGCCGGCTCAGCGGGTGTCCAGCAGCACCCTGCTGCCGAAAGGCGCGTTAGGTATCACCGGACAATTTCTCGACGTGGATGAGGGCAACAAGGGAGCACGATTGGTCGTTGGATTCGGCAAAGGACAGTCGAGGGTGGACGTTCGTATTCAACTCTATGAGTATGGGTTGGATCAGTCCAGCACAGAGATTGAGACTACGCCCACGAAGCTGCTGGAATTCGACACTCATGCCGACAGCGGGTCCATGCCGGGCGCCATCGTCACTGGTCCGGCCGGCGCTGCCGCTGCGGGAGGACTGACGGTCGGCGTTGCGGCGGCGAACGTCGGAATGGGCGCCATTAAGGGCTATCGCTCAGCCATGGGACAGATGACGAGTCGAAGTATTGAGCAGGCCGTGGATTTCCTATCCGAGTATTTCGGGCGGCATGGCTGGATCAGGCCTGGCAAAGTGAAACATGCGGACAGGCCATAGTCACAGGGTAATGCTGTCGGCGACAATACAGCGAAGCCTGTCGCCGGCGGGCTGAGCGGCAATGCAAAAAGGCCTCGACAGGCTGGCCAGGAACCAACGGACTTGAGGAATGTGTGATCGGGCCGGGGCTCCCGCGTCCAGCGCGGTTTCACAGGTTGACCCGTGCTATCTGAGTAGTCTAATCTACCTACTCTTTCCAGGGTCTCTGGCCAAACATCGCGGTTGGCCTGGGTGGCACAACCACTCTTGAGATTTTATGCAGCTGCGGTGAATCGGAACGGAGATGAGGCATGACATCGCGCTCGCTCATCGCCTGTCATGAATGCGATCTCTTGCAACAGGAGCCGGACCTCCCGCCAGGCGGCGTGGCTTTGTGCCGGCGCTGCAACTTCGTTTTATTCCGTCACACGCCAGACAGTGTCGATCGTGCACTCGCCTTCACGCTTGGGGCGGCATTCCTTTTTATCATTGCAAACCTGTTCCCAATCGTCGGCTTAGAGGCGGCGGGAATTAAGAATGCGACGAGTCTCTATGGGGCGGTCGAGACCATCTGGAAGAATGATATGGAAGGCGTGGCCGCACTGGTGTTCGTCACGACCATTCTGATCCCTGCCCTGGAGCTGACGTTGATGCTGTATGTGCTCTTGCCGTTGAAACTGGGGCAGATGCCGCAGGGGTTAGCGTCGATTCTCCGGGTCTTGCAATCAGTGCGGCCCTGGAGCATGACGCAGGTGTTCATTCTTGGAGTGCTCGTCGCGTTGGTGAAACTCGTGCATCTTGCGCATGTTGTGCCGGGAATCGCCCTCTGGTCGTTCGGAGGCCTTATTCTCCTGCTCACAGGCGCCATGGCGTCGTTCAATACGCATGAACTATGGAGTATGGTGAGGGAGGACGAGTGAGTGATTCGGCCGTCACGGCAAGCCAACTGGGATTGTGCGCCTGTCATGGGTGCGGCAATTTATCGCGGTTGGCTGCTGGGAGCCACGATATGCGCTGCCGGCGGTGCGGCGCCGCGCTTCATCTTCGCAAGCCCGACAGCATCGCGCGGACTTGGGCCTTTCTCATTGCGGCCTATATTCTCTACATCCCGGCGAATGTATTGCCGATGATGCGCACAGGCTCCCTATTCGGGGCTCAAGCGGACACTATCATGAGCGGGGTCGTCTATCTCTGGCATTCGGGCTCGTGGCATATCGCCTTGGTGGTCTTCATTGCGAGCGTCGTGGTACCTTTGGCGAAGATGCTCTCCCTTACCTATCTTCTCATCTCGGTGCAGCTGGGTTGGACCCATCGGTCGCTGGAACGGACGAAACTCTATCGGATTCTTGAATTCGTCGGCCCTTGGTCGATGCTGGATGTGTATGTGGTCTTGATCCTCGTGGCGCTCGTCCAGCTGAAAGGACTTGCGTCGATTCAACCGGGGTTGGCGGTGGCAGCGTTCGGCGCCGTGGTAGTGCTGACGATGTTTGCCGCGATGGCGTTCGACCCGCGGCTGCTCTGGGAACCCAAAGAGGCGCATCATGTTTGAAGGATCACGCGGACCTGATCTCACGGACATTCCGTCAGCGGTCGTCCGGCCCAAGCGGCGGTCGTCGCCCCAGCTCATCTGGCTGATTCCGATCGTGGCTGTCTTGATCGGTGGCTGGCTCGCAGTCAAATCGATTCTCGCCAAAGGGCCCACGATTACGATCACTTTCAAGACGGCGGACGGGCTCGAGGCCGGCAAGACCAAGATCAAGTATAAGAACATCGACATCGGCGAGGTGAAATCCGTCGGGTTCTCCAAGGATCTCGAAAACATCGTAGTGACGGCGGAGCTGGATAAGGGTGTCACGCCTCATCTCGTGGAGGATGTCAGGTTTTGGATCGTCAAGCCGCGGATCACGGGCGGGCAGGTGACGGGGATCGGGACGCTCTTCTCCGGCTCCTACATCGAGATGGATCGCGGCAAATCCTCGACCAAGCGGGAGCATTTTGAAGGTTTGGAAGTTCAGCCAACTGTCACTGGCGACATGCAGGGCCATCACTTCATTCTGCATGCCGAGTCCACCGGGTCCCTGGAACCTGGTTCGCCGGTGTATTTCCGGCAGGAGGCGGTGGGTAGCGTCGAATCGCATCAGCTCAACCAGGACGGGCAAGGGGTGACGTTCAAGATCTTCGTCAATGCTCCGTACGATCAATATGTCAGGACGAACACCCGGTTTTGGAATGCCAGCGGGATCGACGTGACGATGGACTCAGCCGGCATCAAGGTGAACACACAGTCGTTGGCATCGATTCTCATAGGAGGGATTGCCTTCGAAACCCTTGCAGGGGCACCTCAACCTCTTGCGGAAGAGAACCAGGAGTTTTCCCTTGCGGAGACCCGGTCGGAGGCGATGAAGCGTCCGGACACGCTCTCTTTACCCTTCGTCTTCTACTTTACCCAGTCGCTCCGTGGCCTCTCGATCGGGGCGACGGTCGAGTTTCGCGGCATCGAGATCGGAGAAGTCAAATCCATGAACGTGGAAATGAACGAGGCGGGGGACGGATTTCGTTTTCCGGTGACAGTGGCAATTTATCCCATGCGGTTGATGGCGCTTTCAAAAGGGGATCAGTTCAGTAACTTGAAGCAGGATGAGGCCAGCCGCCGAGCCCGATGGGATCAGATGGTGCACAAAGGGCTTCGCGGGCAATTGAAGAGCGGCAACCTGCTCACGGGACAATTGTACGTGAACCTGGAATTTTTCCCCGACGCGCCCCCCGCTCCAATCGATTGGACCAACATCCCGCCTGCTTTGCCGACAATGGCTGGAGGCCTCCAGGCATTAGAGCGCTCGGTCGCCAGTATTCTAGCGAAGGTCGATAAAATGCCGATTGAAGAAATCGGGACCGATCTTCGACAAAACCTCGCGTCGTTGAACCGGACACTCATTAGCGCAGACAAATTGGTAAAGCGGCTCGATGTGGAGGTAACGCCGGAGGCGAAGTCCACATTGGAGGAGGCGCGCAAGACGCTGAAGACGGTCGAACGGACGATGGCATCCGATGCTCCGCTGCAGCAGGATCTTCGTACGTCGCTGCGCGAACTCTCCAGGGCCGCAGAGTCTCTCCGTGAGTTAACGGATCTTTTGGAGCGTCAACCTGAATCGTTACTTCGCGGGAAGAAGGAGAGCAAACGGTGAGATATAGATTTTTCTGGTTGGCGGCAGTATTTCTGATGACGGCGTCGTTCACCGGCTGCTTCGGTTCGCCAAAAGAAACATACTATACCCTCAGTACCGGCGCCCCGATGAGCGGGGCAACTTCGGCGAACGGCGAGTTCGCATATAGCATCGCGGTGGGTCCCATCACGCTGCCGGAGGTCGTTGACCGCCCTCAATTTGTTCTTCGAGCCGGCCCGAATGAGGTCAGCATTGTGGAACTGCATCGCTGGGCCGGGCCGCTCAGAAGTGAAATTCCACGAGTGATTGCGGACAACCTGGCTACCGATTTAAATGTGAAACGAGTGGCGGCCTATCCTCAAAGCGCAGGGGATAATGCCGATTACCGCGTCCTCGTGGATATCCAACGGTTCGACTCGACCATGGGAGAATCGGTGACCATCGATGCCCTCTGGACCGTCAAGCGGGTCTCTGATGGAACCCTGCGGACAGGTCGCTCGACAGCCCGGGAATCCAGTAGTGGCGGAAACTACGATACAATGGTTGCCGCGCACAGCCGTGCGTTGGCGACGATCAGCCGCGACATTGCCGAAGCCATCCGTTCCTCTGCTTCCACTCCGCCTGTTCCGGCAAAATAGACACCACTTTCAGATTTCGATAGGAGTGTGGCTCTGCCCATCAGGCTCCTTGGTTTTTTCAGCTGATTTTCATCTGCTCCTTTCTGATCGTGCATTGTCATAATTCGAGGAGGAGCAGAAAATATGTATCAAAAGGTCAAGAAAAATTTTCAAGGAATTCTCTCCCCAGCTTCTGTGGATAACCTTGTTTATAAGTCTCTCCCGCGATCAATTTCCTTCCAATTTCGCCGCTCCAATACGTCTTTGCCTAGAAATTAGGCATTGGTTTGGTCCCATGTATGACCACAAGATCTTGTGGTCATAAGGGTTAAACCTGATAGAAGCAACAAATAGTAGATGTTCATTGTCGTTTGCTGGGTCAATGTAATGTATTGCCCATCCTACCGCAGTGTTTCGGACTTAGTTATGCACAGGCGCAATGCCAGACTGGGTTTTCTGCTTCATGATTAGGAGTCCAGAAGTGGGGGCTTGACAGGGGCTTCGTATGTATGTAACCATTGGTTACATCATGAAGCCTGCGGATCTCAAAAGAGTGCGAGTACAATTGGGACTGACGCAACAGCAACTGGCAGACACGTTGCTGACGACGCGTGTGTCCGTGGCTCGTTACGAAGCGGGGATGAGGCGCATTCCTGGAATGGTGAAAGTGGCGATCGATCAACTCGTCCGATCGCCTGAGATTCCCATGGCGGGGATCGTGGCCGCCGGTTCACCGATCGAGCCAGTCCCTCAGTCGGAACTTATCGATGTTCCGCCCAGCATGTTACGTAGTGGGAATACGTTTGCGCTCCGCGTCAAAGGAGAGTCCATGAAAGACGACGGAATTCTCCCCGGCGATCTCGTGGTAGTGCGGAAACAGGAGACCGCCAGGAATGGGCAGACCGTCGTTGCGCTGGTCAACCATGACGCAACGATCAAGACCTACATCAAGAAAGACTCACACATTGAACTGCATCCGGCGAATGCCGCGATGCAGCCGATTATTGTGAGACCGTCAGATACGTTTCATATCGAAGGCATTCTCATCGGTGTCATTCGGCATTGCACGGTTTAATTAGGGGAGGGAGGGCATCATGCTGATAGTAGGAAGACCCCTTAGGACAGAGCGGCTTGTTGACTTGGAGCGAACGGTGGACTCTTTGAATGGACAGTTGCGCAAGATGCAGCGGGATTTGCATCGGGCCAAGGCGAAACCGTTCCTGATTCGATTGTGGCGGAATCTGGTGAGTTTCAAAGGCGGGCAGGAGTTTATGTCAACTGTGTGTAATCGATGCGCTCGTCCGAACATAAAAATGGCGACCCATGCAGACTCAAGAGCGTAGGACGGAAACGTCTCCCGTCGGCGCCTGTTCTGACTGTGGAATGGTGGTCCAGAGGCGTATCCCCTTTGTCGATGGGATGACCCATTCAACCATTGAGCTGTGCGAGCGCTGCTGGATGGCCTCTCGGCAGCGGCAAGTCTTCACAGGTGGGTGCTGTGGATGAGTGATCGCCGGTTTGAAGAATGGGTTTTCGTGAATTGATGTAAGCTCTCGATCGACGCCTCAGAACCTGTCGTCACGTTGCCCACCTAAGAAAGTTTCTACAGACCTGCATCAGGAAGGGCCTTTATCCAACCGTTCAGTTGCGACTCCTGCGTTCCCTGAAATTAGGGGCGTACGGCCATGTCTCTCTAGTTCACTGGCGTCGTCAGTTGTGTTAATGTGTCCACGTAACCAGCAGCGAGAATAGGCTATACTACGTAGACATGCTTTAAGAGCAGGCTATCGGAAGGTTAAAGCTTCTCACCCGCACCAAGCCTTGCGGGGAGTGCTAGGTGACGAATCCCAAAACCTTTTAGAGTCAGCTGCTCGTTTCTCAGCGCGAAGCATTCGTACTCAGCACGTCAAAGAGCGCGCCCGTAGCTCAGTCGGATAGAGCATCAGCCTTCTAAGCGTATTCAGGGGGATTACTTAAGTCAATGCTGGCTTGAGTAATCCCCTTGTCATTCCTAGTGAAACCTACCATTGCCTGTTCATCTCTCATTAGTTCTTCTCTCCACTCTTCTGCCCATTTCGTTGGTCTTCCTAACACTGTAATAACACCTGGGCCCCACCACGCTGACACACCCCACTTGCCCCTCTCCCTACCCCGTGCACCCTTGGGGAGGGGTGGCAGGGGTGGAGGGTGGTAGTCCATGTCCCCAGGCTGACAGTGCCTTGGAAAAAGGCCCCTGTAATTTTTGGCAGGGAACAAAAGGAAGGTGGAAAAGGGTCTGATTTGAGACAAAAAAGGATTTTTGAGCATTTTTGGGGAAGTTTGGCTAGAAAGCTATTACATTTCCATAGCTTGCGTATGTTTATGTAAGTGAAATGTCCGCGTGAACCTGGCGGTGACTCGGCGGGAAACCTCCCCACTGTTTCAGAGAAACCCATTATTAGACCGTATGCACGTCCAGGAAGCGACGGATGAGCTATACCTCCAAAGACTTCACAGCATACTAAGCAATGCCAAGGCAACCAATTTGAGCAATGTTTAACAGATGAGTTTCCTTTGATTTGATACTCTCCAGTACTAGAACTGTTGCTGCTATGGCGCTTTGAAAAGTACCTTCCCGTTGTTGTCTTGGAGGGTTAATGAGGGAGAGCCATCAGATACAAGGTAAAATTGTCCACGTATATTTTTGTTCTTATCCACTAGCATGATTCCCATCCTTCCACCCGCATCCCAACTTATTGACATACTCCTATTGTCCGGTCCGATAAGGGATAAGGCTATTGAGCCATCTGGCAAATTGCCCAGCACGGCGCGTGGCTGTCCCTCTTCGTATCCTATGCTCAAGCTAGTCTTATTCCCGTCGGGTCGTGTGCCAAGGTGGGCACGAGGTATGCCATTCTTATCAACGACCTGGAACCCTGTGGCCTGGACAAATTCTGCTTCAATAATCTTCGCTCGTTTAGAAGTTTCTTGAGCATTCACGGGATCGCTGGCAATAAATCGGCCTGATATTGCTCCCCCCACCAGCCCAGCAGCCAAAGCTAGCACAAGCATCAATCCAGACCCTTTTTGGTTCATAGTCGCCCCCTTTCCTTTGCCCCACCCATTTCATTTACTCCCAGGTTTTACGACGTAGTTCTTGACGAATTCTTCAGCGTTCGTTTCGAGGCGGTCATCAAGCTCATCCTGGGCCTGCTCGATCTGAGCTAACAACGCATTCGTTCGTTCTGACAGTGCAGCGAGGTGAGGAATCAATTCGGGGCATCCACTCTCAGCCCGGTCCAGTGCCCCTTCAAGAAACTCACCCAGTGACCTGTGTAGTCGATTCCTTTGTTCCAGAAGTGTAGTTATTCGTGCCCGTAGGTTCGCTGTTTCCGAGGTTTGGTTCATGTCAGACCTCCAGGTAGGAAATGAAAGCTCAACAGTGACCGTAGGACTTCTCAAGTGAATCAACCATCTTATCCAGTGCTTGAATCTCCCCACTTCCTTCCACGTTCATTAACATTACTAATTTCCAATTAGGCTCTTCAGACGGGAATAGAAATCTGGCAAATTCCCAGCCCCGCGTAGCGGTGATAGGCCACGGAGGAGGATTTTCAATAGCCCGCTTGTACACGACGAATCGTATGTCGGAATCTCTTTCCCACGTCCGGACATCTTCAATGTTGTCGCTCTTAACTAATCCTGCTCTCGCCATCGCCAAATATGCCGATTTGTGGTAAGCGTCAAGCCATGGCTCCGTAGCTCCACTTTCCCTCAGTTGAGGCAAGTTAGCAAAATACCGCACCCAAAACATTTTCCATTGACACAGCTCATACATCCATCTGGGATCACTGAAGTCTGGCAGTCCGTGTTCGTTCAGATCTTGTAATAATTCTTTTAGTATGTTGGTCACCTTTTGTGCATCAACGACAATTCGCTCTCCATGCGTGGTACCAATCTCATTCCACGGCACCTGACGCCTTTCCCAAACCACGCTCTTCGCTCCAATGTTTTTGATCTTGGAAAAGGCCCGCACTCGTCGGCAATTCTGTGGTCGGGAGGGGGCGGACAATCCGCCATAAGTGCCGAGCAGGGCCTATCTTCCCTTTCCGCGACGCTCAATGATTACTGTTACTCCGACGAAAGGACGTTTGTTCATGACAAGATCAGCCTGCTTTTCGGCAAGGAGAATGTCGAAGGCAATCCGGCAATCAAGCACACACCGCAAGTCAAGACCATCCATCAAGATTACTCGTTCGTCAGCTTGATTAGTCAAACTTTCAAGACAATCCTTGCTGAACCCATTGAAGGAGATAAAAAGGGCTTTCGTATCTCCACCGAAAGCATTTTTAGCACGATCACGAAGTATTGATACATCCGCCGCAGATGCTTTTTCCTCTTTCCATCGCACTTCAACGTAATACCAGTGGTTGTCAAAAAGGAAGAGCCCATCAATTTGTTCACCTGTGCGGTTAAACGCTCCTTTTGATTCTTGGCAGTAATAGGCAAATACCTCATTCATCAAATTTTGAAACCCATTCCCGCGCTCTTGTCGGTTCGATCGCTGATGGATTAAGTCAAATCGCTCTCGAAATCCTTGTAGCGTTGCGTGGTCAAGTTCAGTCATTCGGACACGCTCAACACGCTCAGACTGCATGTCACGCTCGCGGCCCTTCTGGTATTCAGACTGCGCTTTGTATCTTTCATATCCTTCTCTCAAGGCTTTAAGGGAAGTTACGGCTTGGTTTTTCCTGTCAGGAGGTACGCTGTGAAGATCGTTCCAGTAGTACATCTTCGTCAGCATTGCCTTAGCAATTGCGGCCCCTTCGTCTCCCTTGTCTGAGAGTCGATCCAGAACATGCTGAACCAGTTTGATAGTTGGAGAGTCTCGCATGGCGTTAATTTCTAGCATGATGCTTCTAGGAATGTCGCAGCTCTCAAAGTACCTAATTACATTCCTTTTGAACCAGATCACATCTCGAACAGCAACTGCCAGAAGATTAGCAATGTCTTGCGGGAGCCTCACAGACAGGACTCCTTCAGATCTAGGCCAACTTGACAGCTTGTAGGGCACAACAAAGGGAAACGACAGTAGGGACGAAGCGAGAGGGGCATAGGAGCCTCGTAGGGAGGCGTATTGTAGGAGGGTACTGAGGAAACCGCAAGGCGGATAAGCTGGAAAATGCTGATTGGAGAACGAGTCTAGTTGTGGGAGCAGTGGTTCAGGACAGGTGTCCCCAGGTTGTTCG
>Ga0187894_10001108_pt1 | contig 35768 bp, 35 predicted proteins | sample GBC1701081metaG_FD_136650 | JGI IMG/M metagenome (GOLD analysis project Ga0187894, IMG submission 136650) | White microbial mat communities from a lava cave in the Kipuka Kanohina Cave System on the Island of Hawaii, USA - GBC170108-1 metaG ...
CGCCGGGCGAGAGCTGGGAGCCGCCGACCGCGGGCTCCTGACGTCGAGCCTAATCGTCGCCGATCGCCCACGGCTCGCGCCCGGTCGCGCGCTGGTACAGCGCGACGAGCGCGAGCGTCAGCAGCGAGCCGCTGTTCGCGAGGCTCATGTCCTTCTGTGCGTCCCACTCGTCGCCCTGCGTGCCGAGGAATGCGGTGCCGCGCTCGGGTGAGATCAGCCGCGCGGTCCAGCCCTCGATGATCTCGTAGCCGGCCGAGAGCGCGAGCGCGGTAAACCAGGGCACCGCGAAGGACCAGGCGCCGCGCAGATGGAGGACGCGGCGCGCGAGCTCGCGCAGCGGATAGGCGAGCAAGGCGCCGAAGCTGAAGTGCACGATGCGGTCGTAGTGGTTCCGCTCGAGCTCGAGCGCCTCCTTCAGCCAGTTGCCGAACGCCGATTCCGAGTAGGTGTAGTGCGCGCCATAGGTGTGCAGCGCGAGGAACAGGGCGATCAGCAGGTAAGACAGGTTCGAGAACACGAAGCGCCGGTGCGTCGCGACCAACGCCGCGATCAGCACGAACGCCAGCAGCATCTCGAGCCACCAGGTGCCCGGGTCCGCCGGCGCGATCGCGCTCCAGAGGAGCACGAAGCCGTAACAAGCGGTGAGCGCCTGCAGGAACCGGTTCCTGCGAAAGGTGTGGCCGATGCGCGGATCGTGATCGTGCTGGAGCCCGGCCGCGTGCATCTCGGCGCTACGCGCGGCCTAGCGCTTTCGCGCCGCCTTCTTCTTCGCGGCGCGCTTCGGCTTCGCGGCCTTGCGCGGAGCGGCCGCGCGCACAGCCGGCTTGCGCAGGCGCGCGGTCACGCGCACCTCGCAGACGCCACCGGGAAACGCGAGCTCGCTGACGCCGATCGCCGTCCACGCCGGAAACGGCTCGGGCAAGTAGCGATCCTTCACCGCGGAGAAGACACGGATCTGCTGCAGCAGACCGACGTGGAAGGTCGTCATCTCGACCACGTCCGAGAAGTCGAGTCTCGCCTCGCTCAGGATCGCCCTCACGCCCTCGAACGCGAGCGTGAACTGCTCGTCGAGATCCGCGGGCGCCCGGCCATCCAGCCCGACCCCGATTTGCCCCGAGCACAACAACAAATCGCCAGCCCGGACAGCGGGCGCGAAGTGAAAGCGCTCATACATCGCTTTCTGCGACGCCGGAATCACGAGATCGGACTTGTCCATTTCAGCTCCCTCACGCCGCACTCTATTCGAGCGCCGAGGCAAAGTGCGACCCATCCGCCACGCACACCCACATCCCGTCCAAACGGGCGCCCCAACTGAGAGCCCCCGAACGACAGTGATTTGGAACCGCCGACGCGGCAACGTCCACAGCTGCCGCCGTATTCAGCAAGCGATCCAGCGGCGCGAGGCGCCGCAGATCGCGCGCAGCGAGGCGGGCTCCCTTCTTCAGCCCAGCGAGCCCACCCAAACCCAGCCGAGCGGAGCTCGAAAGAAATGGACCTCCTGGAAGCCATGCGCACCACCTTCGCCGCCCGCGAGTTTGCCGACGTCGCGGTGCCGGACGACGCGCTGCGGCGCATGCTCGACGACGCGCGTTTCGCGCCGAGCGGCGGAAACCGCCAAGGCTGGCGCGTGATCGTCGTGCGCGAGGCGAGCACGAAGCGCGCGCTCGCGGAGCTCGCGATTCCGACGATGCGCCGCTACGTCGCGCAGGTCGGCGCCGGCGAGAGCCCGTGGAACACGATTCATCCGACGAAGCTCTCGCAGCAGCAGATCGATGCGACGCCCGTTCCGCCGCGTTTGCTCGACGCGCTCGCGAAGGCGCCGGTGCTGCTCGTGGTTTGCGTGGATCTCGCGCTGCTCGCGTCGTTCGACAGCCAGCTCGATCGCGTGGGCGTGATCAGCGGCGCCTCGATCTATCCGTTCGTGTGGAACCTGTTGCTGGCCGCGAACGCCGAAGGGCTCGGGGGAACGCTCACCACATTCTGCACGGGTGCGGAGCCGCAGCTGCAACGGCTGCTCGGCATCCCCGAGCAGTTCGCGGTGGCAGCGGTGCTGCCGATCGGCGTGCCGGCGAAGCGGCTCACGCAGCTGAAGCGAAAGCCGGTGCGTGAGTTCGCGGTGCGCGAGCGTTTCGGCGGCGAGCCGCTCGCGCCCGCGCTCGACGCCGAAACGCAGGCGGCCCTCGCGCGAGACCGCGTCGTCGACATCACGACGCGCGGCCGCAAGAGCGGGCAGCCGCGCCGCACCGAGATCTGGTTCTGGCGCGCCTTCCAGCGCCTGTATCTGACGGGGTCGCCGGGCCACGATCGGCATTGGTTCCGCAACCTGCGGGCAGAGCCGAACTTCACGCTGCACCTCAAAGAGTCGGCGATGCGCGATCTGCCGGCCTTCGCACGCGAAGTCGCGGGCGCGGCGGAGCGCCGGCGAGTGCTCGAGCGCATCCTCGCGCAGATCGACGGCAACGCGCCCGACGCGTGGGCGCCCTCGGTGCCCGAATCCGGACGCGCAGCGATGCGCGCGAACCTCGCGCGAATCGGAGCGAATCGGGAAAGCGAGCTGCCTCGCTGGGAGGCCGAGAGCCCGCTCGTGGAAGTGCGCCTCTGAGCACGGCTTCGCGTGCTCCGCTTCGCGGCGCGGGCGGGTTGCGGGAACGTTCACGTCCGAGCTCACCCGGCCCGGCGCCTCTGTCTTCCGTTCGCGAGTGCTACGCCACACTCGCTCGCGGCACTCACGGCAGCCAGGCAGCCGCAAGCGCCGCGAGGCGGAGCGTGCAGCGAGCCGAAGGCGAGCGGAGCTCGAACCGGTAGCCGCGGAGGCGCGCGAGATGTTGAATCCCGACGACGTCGCCCATCTGCTCCGGCGCGCGGGCTACGGCGCGAGCAGCGCCGACGTGCAGTTCCTCGCAGCCGAGCACACTTCGCTCGCGGGCTTGGTGGACGCACTGCTCGCGGACGCGCGGCTCGCCGGCCCGCCGATCTACGCGACGCCGCCGCCCGCGATGTCGCCGCCGAACTGCAACAGCGTCGCGCCGTACTTCGAGACGCAGGCGCTCGGGCGCTTCGTGCTCGACCGCATGGCGCAGTCGCGCTTCGTGCTCTCGCGCATCACGACGAACGGAGTGCGCAAGAAGAAGAAGCGCAAGAAGCTGCTGAAGCGGCGCGCCGCGGAGCTCGCGGCAAATGCGCACGTGCCGCATCCGCTGCGCGAGAAGATGACGCTGTTCTGGCACGGCCTGCTGGTTTCCTCGCTCGACAAGGACCTCGTCTACTGCCACCACAGCACGCTGCGCAGGCAGAACTTGTTATTCCGCGAGCAGGCGCTCGGCGATTTCGGCGCGCTGCTCGCCGCCGCCAGCGTCGATCCGGCGATGCTCTACTACCTCGACAACTGGATCAGCACGCAGGACAACCCGAACGAGAATTACGGGCGCGAGCTGCTCGAGCTGTTCAGCCTCGGCGTCGGCAACTACACGCATGCGGACGTCGTCGCCGCGGCGCGCGCGGGCACCGGCTACACGATCCTGCCGACCACCGGCGTCGATCACGTGTTCTACGGCCCGATCCACGACTACGGCGACAAGACGTTCTTCGCGCGGACCGGCAATTGGGATCTGGTCGGCGACGCGCGCGGCGCCGGCACGCTCGATCTGGTCGAGCATCTCGTCACTGCGAGCGGGCAGGGCGCGATCGCAGCGCGCACGCTGGCGAAGCTGCTGTGGCAGCACTTCGCGCACTTCACTCCCAGCGACGCGCTGGTCGCCGAGATCGCGGGCGCGGCGCTCGCGAGCGGACGCGTGAACGTGAAGGCCGCGCTGCGCGCGGTCTTCACGCACGCCGAGTTCTACGGCAGCGCGGCGCGCGCCGGAAAAGTGAAGAACCCGGTCGAGTACGTGGTCGGCTTGTTACGGGCACTCGCGCTGCCGGCGCCCTTCGACGCCGCGCAGAACCTCGACGTCGTGCAGTACCTGATGAGCGACATGGGCATCCAGCTGTTCCATCAGCCGAACGTGTTCGGCTGGTGGCGGCGCCCGGAGACGCGCTGGATCCACGTGCCCGGCTTCCAGGCCAAGCAGCTCGCGGCCGGATACGCGGCGCTGATCGCGGCGCAGAACGCATCGCATCCGCTGCGGAGCTGGCTGCGCGGCACGCCCGAGGCCGCACTGGACGCGATCTTCGGCTCGCTGGGCGCGCCGCTGCCCGCGGCATCGCCGGTGCGCGCGCGCGGCATCCAGCTCGTGAACGAGCTGCGCGCTGCCGGCGCCGACGAGATGACGCAAGCGATTCGCGCTTTCCAGTTCGCCGCGGTTTCACCGCCGGCGCAGATGAATTAGGGGACCCGATGCCCTACCCCGAGCTGACGCGACGCCGGTTTCTGCAAGCGCTCAGCGCGAGCGGGGCGGCTGGCGCGCTCGCGAGCATGCTGCCCGAGCGGCTGCTCGCGCTCGCCCGCCCGCTGCCGCCGGGCGAGCCGATCCTCGTCTCGATCTTTCTCGGCGGCGGCCTCGACGGCGCGCATCTGCTCGTGCCGACCGGCGCGAACGATTATGGCCACTACGTGGACCAGCGCGGCGCGCTCGCCGTCTCGCTCGCGAGCGTGCTGCCGCTGAGCGCCGACGCGAGCATTCATGGCGCGATGCCGCGCCTCCACGCGCGCGCGCTCGCGGGCGACGTCGCGTTCGTGCGTGGCGTCGATCTGCTCGCGTCGAGCGGCTTCGATCCGCTCAGCCACTTCGACAAGACCGATTTCGTGATGTCGGGGCGCAGCAGCCCTGGCGGGCCATCCGGGATCTGGGCGCGTTGGGCGGACACCCAGCCTGACAACCCGCTGCTGCTTTCGACCGTCGCGTTCGGCCTGCCGCGGCTCTTCTCGGGCGGCGCGAAAGCGCAGGCGACGAGCCTGCCCGCGAGCCTCGACTACGCGCTTGGTGCTGGCAGCGGGCGCGACGAGCAGCTGCTCGCCGCCGCACTCGGAGATCTCGCAGGCCACTATCCGGCCGGGAGTGCGCTCGACGCTCGGCTCGCGCACACCGGTCGCTTCGCGATCGAGGTCGCCAGCGATCTTTCCGGCGTCTACCCCGCCGCTCAGCAAGGCGAGAGCGAGCTCACCCGCAACCTGCGCGTGATCGCGTCGCTGATCAACGCGAATCTGACCGGCACGCGGATCTACGCGACGGTTCAGGGCGGCTACGACACGCACGAGAACCAGCGTTACGACCTCGAGCAGAAGCTGCTGCCCGACCTCGACGCATCGCTCGACGCGCTGTTCGCCTCGCTCACGGATCCGAGCCCGGTGGTCGTGATGATCTGGACCGAGTTCGGGCGCCGCGCTCAGGCCAACATCTCGGGCACCGACCACGGCGCCGCGAACGACGCGATTCTGATCGGAGCGCGCGTGCGCGGCGGGGTCTACGGCGCGCAGCCCTCGTTCGATCCCGGCCAGCTCGATGCGAACCGAAACCTGCGCGGCTCGCTGGCCTTCGAGTCGATCTACGCCGAGCTGATCGACCGCTTCCTCGGCGGCGACTCACGCGCCGTGCTCGGCGGCAGCTTCGCGCCCGTCCAGTTCATGCGCTGATTCGTGCGCCGCTAGCAACGGGCTCGGCACGGCCGAGGCGCGCGCTCGGTTCCGCGGGGCCGAGTTGCGCGTGCGCTGCGCTTCACAACGGGCTGCCTGCGCCGCGTTCCGCCGCGGTCGGCGCATGCCGATCGCACCGTCGGAAATGCGAGCGGTAGCGACTGCTGGTCACACCCAACGAGTTGTTGTTTTCGAGAAATCGGCAGCGTAGGGTGCGCGCCACATTGGCGGCCGGCTCGCAACGAGCGCCGCCTGAGAAAACAACCCGATGCTCGAAGGAGATGAGGATGTTGTCGTATTCGAAGCGCTGGCTTGCCGGCGCATTTGCGTCGGCGCTGGTCGCCGCGGCGGCGCACGCAGAGATCTACATCGTGCGGCTCGCCGATCCGCCGGTGGCGGACTACGAGGGCGGCGTCGCCGGCCTCGCAGCGACCAAGCCGGCTGCAGGAAGCAAGCTCGATCCCGCTCATGCACACGTGAATGCCTACGTGAATTATCTGAAGGGCAAGCAGAACGCGGCGCTGAACGGCGCCGGCGGTGGCCGAAACCTCTACAGCTACGCGTACGCGTTCAACGGCTTCGCGGCCGACCTCAGCGCGACGGCCGCTCAAAAGCTCCAGGGCATGCCCGGCGTGCTCGCGGTCGTGAAGGATGAGAAGCGCCAGCTCGAGACCTCGACGACTCCCGATTTCCTCGGGCTGCGCGACGGTCTGTGGCGGCAGCTCGGCGGCGTCGAGGGCGCCGGCGAGGACATCGTGGTCGGCATCCTCGACTCCGGAATTTGGCCCGAGAACGACAGCTTCTCCGCGCGCAACCGCTCCGGGAAGCTGGTCTACGACCTGCTCCCGGATTCCGAGTTCCACGGCCGCTGCGTGCGCGGCGAGCAGTGGACCGTGAAGAACTGCAACCGCAAGATCGTCGGGGCGCGTTACTTCAACGCGGGCTTCGGCGGGCCCGAGGGCGTCCGGCAGCAGCTCCCCTATGAGATCATTTCGGCGCGCGACGTCGACGGCCACGGCAGCCACACCTCGAGCACCGCGGCCGGAAACTCGGGCGTGGTCGCAAAGGCTCCGAACGGCGACTTCCTCGGCGTGATCAGCGGCATGGCTCCGCGAGCGCGCATCGCCGTCTACAAGGTTTGCTGGGGCATCTCGCCGGACGGCGGCTGCTTCAGCTCCGACAGCGTCGCTGCGATCGATCAGGCCGTCGCCGACGGCGTGGACGTGCTGAACTTCTCGATCAGCGGCACGAGCACGAACTTCCTCGACCCGGTCGAGGTGGCGTTCCTGTTCGCAGCGGATGCGGGCGTGTTCGTCGCGAACTCGGCCGGCAACAACGGTCCCGGCGCTTCGACGGTCGCGCACCCGAGCCCCTGGCTCACGACGGTGGCGGCCGGCACGCACGACCGCGCGTTCCTCGCGGACGCAATGACGGGCGACGGCGCCAGCTATCAGGGCGCGGGGCTCGGCGCAGCAGTCGCCTCGAGCCCGCTCGTTCAGTCGACCGCTGCTGGGCTCGCCGGCGCGGACCCGACCGAAGTGCGTCTCTGCTATCCGGGCACGCTCGATCCCGCGGTCGTCACGGGCAAGATCGTGCTCTGCGATCGCGGCGTGATCGCGCGGACCGACAAGAGCCTCGCGGTTCAGCAGGCGGGCGGCGTCGGGTGCATCCTCGCGAATACCTCGCCGAACTCGCTGAACGCCGACATCCACTCGGTGCCGACCGTGCACGTCGATCACGTCGCGGGCGCGGCGATCAAGGCCTACATCGCGGCGGATCCCGCTGCGGCGACGGCCTCGCTCTCCGCGGGCGTCGAGACGCTCGGCGTACCCGCGCCGTTCGTCGCGGCGTTCTCGTCGCGCGGTCCGCTGCTGGCTTCCGGCGATCTGCTGAAGCCGGACGTGATGGCGCCCGGCGTCGACGTGCTCGCCGCGTACTCGCCGTTCAACTTCGGCAAGTACAACTTCCTGTCGGGCACCTCGATGTCGAGCCCGCACGTCGCCGGCCTCGGTGCGCTGATGAAGCAGCGCCATCCGACCTGGTCTCCGATGGCGATCAAGTCCGCGCTGATGACGACGGCCTCGCAGTCGCTGAACGTGGGCGGTGCGATCCCGGGCACGTCATTCGACTACGGCGCGGGCCAGGTGGATCCGACGTCCGCCGCAGATCCGGGGCTCGTCTACGACTCCGGCTTCTTCGACTGGATCGGATTCCTTTGCGGAACCGGACAGTTCGCGGGCAGCGTGTGTTCGGCGGTCGGGATCGACCCGAGCGACCTGAATCACGCCTCGATCAGCATCGGCGAGCTCGCCGGCTCGCAGACCGTGACGCGCACGGTGACCAACGTCGGTCCGGCCGGCACGTACAACGTCAGCGTGAACGCGCCTCCGGGCGTCGACGTCACCGTCAACCCGCCCTCGCTGACGCTCGGGACGGGCGACAGCGCCACCTACGAGGTGACGTTCGTGTCGAATGCGTCGGCGAGCATCGGGACGTTCGTCCACGGCTCGCTGACCTGGAGCGACGGCGTCCACGAGGTGCGCAGCCCGATCGTCGTGCGCGCTCTGGCGCTCGCGGTTCCGGCGCAGGTGCAGTCGACCGGCGGCCCGGTGAGCTTCCCGGTGACGTTCGGCTACGACGGCGCGTTCGGGACCAGCTCACGCGGTCTCGTGGAAGCGCTCGAGGAGGCGGGCAACGTCGTCGACGACCCGGCGAACGACATCAACACCGCGCTCACGACCGGCGTCGGCGTCACGATCCACGTGGTGACGGTGCCGGCGGGCACGACCCATGCGCGGTTCTCGTTGTTCGACGCGTTCACCGACGGCAACGACGACCTCGACCTGTATGTGTTCAACTCGGCCGGTGATCAGGTGGCAGGCAGCGGCAGCGGCACGTCGGAAGAGGAGGCCAACCTCGTGAACCCGGCGGCGGGCGACTATTTCGTCGTCGTCCACGGCTGGCAGACCGACGGTCCCGACTGCAACTACACGCTGTTCTCGTACCTGGTCGGCGGGACGGACGCGGGCAACATGACTGTCGTCGCGCCTACCACGGCGGTGCTCGGCACGACCGCGAACGTCGATGTGTCGTTCACCGGCCTCACCGCCGGGAAGAAGTACCTCGGCGCGGTGGACTTCAACGACGGCACGATGGTGCTGGATTCGACGCTGGTTCGCGTCGACCCGTGATGCGGCGCTGATCTTCGCGAGGTGGTGCCGCCTCGCGAAGTGACGGCGCGTGCTCCCGCAGCGGAGCACGCGCCGTCCTCTTTTCTCGCTGACGACGGAATCAGCGAACGCCTGGGATACGCTCCCACGCTCTCCGCTCCCGGAGGAAATGCGTGGCCGATCTCGAAGCGTTTCGCGCCGAAGCGCGCGCCTGGCTCGAGGCGAATTGTCCGACGGAGATGCGCAGGCCCCTTCAAGCCGGCGAATCGTTCGTCTTCGGCGGGCGCAGCGAGAAGTTCGAGACGCCGGGCTCCGAGCTGTGGCTCGAGCGCATGGTCGCGAAGGGCTGGACCGCCCCGACCTGGCCAACGGAGTACGGCGGCGCCGGGCTCGCGCCGGCGGAGGCACGCGCGCTCGCGCAGGAAATGCGCGCGCTCCGCTGCCGGACGCCGCTGAGCTCGTTCGGCATCACGATGCTCGCGCCGGTCATCCTGGAGTTCGGCAGCGAGGAGCAGAAGCGCAGGTTTCTGCCGCCGACCGCGCGCGGCGAGATCCGCTGGTGTCAGGGCTACTCGGAGCCCGGCTCCGGCTCCGATCTCGCGAGCCTGCAATGCGCGGCGGTGCGCGACGGTGACGAGTACGTCGTCAACGGCCAGAAGATCTGGACCAGCGACGCGCATTTCTCCGACTGGATTTTCTGCCTCGTACGCACGAACAAGTCGGGCCCGAAGCACGACGGCATCAGCTTTCTGCTGATCGACATGGACCAGCCCGGCGTGAAGGCGACGCCGATCGTGCTGATCAGCGGGGCGTCGGATTTCTGCCAGACGTTCTTCGACAACGTGCGCGTGCCGGTCGCGAACCGTATCGGCGCCGAGAACACGGGCTGGACGATCGCGAAGCGGCTGCTCCAGCACGAGCGCGAGATGTTGTCGGAGGGCGGCGGCAGTTATCAGGAACGCAAGAAGCGCTCGCTCTCCGAGTGGGCGCGCGAGCGGCTCGGCGCCGGCCCGGGCGCGCTGCCCGACGCCGAGATCCGCGATCGCATCGCGCGCGTCGAGATCGACCAGCTCGCCTTCAACGCTTCGCTGCGGCGCAGCACCGAATCGGCGAAGGCCGGACGCGGGCCGGGCCCCGAGACCTCCATGTTCAAGCTGGTCGTCTCGGAGCTCTCGAAGCGGCGTGCAGACGTGCGCGTGCGCCTCGCCGGCGTGCAGGGCCTCGGCTGGGAGGGCGAAGGCTTCGACGAGAACGATCTCGAGGCCACGCGCATCTGGCTCGCGTCGAGGGCGGAGTCGATCGCCGGCGGCACCAGCGAGATCCAGAAAAACATCATTGCGAAGCGCGTGCTGGGCCTACCGGACTGAAGGGCGCCGATGTCGTCTCCGTTGACTCTCTCCGAAGAGCAAGAGCTGCTGCGCGAGACGGCGCGCGAGCTGGTGCAGGCGAAGAGTCCGCTGAAGGAGATGCGGCGGCTGCGCGATGCGCGCGATGCGGATGGATTCTCTCGCGCGCTCTGGAAGGAGGCCGCAGAGCTTGGCTGGGCGGGCATCCCGTTCGCGGAGGAGCACGGCGGCGCGGGGCTCGGCTACGCGGAGCTCGGCATCGTGCTCGAGGAATTAGGCAGAACGCTCGCGCCGACGCCGATGCTCAGCAGCGTCGTGCTGGCGGGCAGCGCGGTGCAGCTCGCGGGCAGTGCGGCGCAGCGCGGCGAGCTGCTGCGCGGGATCTGCGACGGCTCGCGCATCCTCGCGTTCGCGCATCAGGAAGCGCCGCGCTTCGCGCCCTACCGCATCGCGATGCGCGCGCAGCAGACGGCGAGCGGCTGGCGGCTCGACGGCGAGAAGATCTTCGTGCTCGACGGACACGTGGCTGACACGCTGGTCGTGGTCGCGCGCGTCTCGGGCGGCAGCAACGACCGAGAAGGGCTCGCGCTGTTCCTCGTGCCCGCGACACAGAAAGGTGTCGGGATCGCGCGCACGACGCTGATCGACGGCCGCAACGCCGCACAGCTGGTGCTCAGCGGCGTGGAGATCGGCGGCGACGCGGCGCTCGGCGCGCCAGGCACGGCTGCCGCGGTGCTCGACGCGGTGCTCGACCGCGGAGCCGCCGCGCTCGCGGCGGAGATGATGGGCGGCATCCAGGAGGCGTTCGAACGCACGCTCGCGTATTTGAAGGCGCGCGATCAGTTCGGTGTGAAGATCGGCAGCTTTCAGGCGCTGAAGCACCGCGCGGCCGATTGGTTCTGCGAGCTCGAGCTGACGCGCGGGATCGTGCTCGAAGCGCTGCGCGCGCTCGACGCCGGCGCGAAGGATGCGCCGCGTCTCGTCGCCGCCGCGAAAGCGCGCGCCTCCGACACGTTCATTCTCTCGGGCGAGGAAGGCATCCAGCTGCACGGCGGCATCGGCATGACCGACGAGGAAGACATCGGCCTGTTCCTGAAGCGCGCACGCGCGGCCGAGCAGACGCTCGGCGACGCCGGTTACCACCGCGAGCGCTTCGCGCGGCTCGGCGGGTATTAGGGCCGCGGTGTGCGCGTCACGCGTCGCGAGCTCATCGCCGGTGCGGCGGGCGCCGCCGCGCTGGCGGCGCTGCCGAGACGAGGGCGCGCGATGAGCGAGGCGCCCCCGCACTGGCACGACGTGATCGTCGTTGGCGCCGGTGTGTTCGGCGCGTGGACGGCGTGGCACCTGCGGGAGGCCGGAAGCGACGTCTTGCTCGTCGATGCGCACGGCGCCGCGCATGCACGCGCCTCCAGCGGCGGCGAATCGCGGATGACGCGCGGCAGCTACGGCGCCGACGAGATCTACACGCGCATGGCGCACGAGTCGCTCGAGCGCTGGCGTTGGCTCTCGAAACGCTCGGGCCTGCCCATCCTTCACGAGATCGGCGTGCTGTTCTTCTTCGGCAAACGCGAGCCGTACGTCGACCAGACGCTCGCGGTGCACGAGAAGCTGAAGCTGCCGACCTACACGTTGAATCGCACGGCGCTCCAGCAGCTCTACCCGCAGGCCGTTTGGGACGACGTCGAGATCGGCATCTACGAGCCGGGCTTCGGCGCGCTGATGGCCCGGCGCGCCGTGCAAACGCTGGTGAGGGAGCTCGAGAACAGGCTCCGGGTCGGCGCCGTCGTCCCTCCGGTAGCCGAGGGCGATGCGCTCCACGAGCTCACGCTCACGACCGGTGAGGTGCTCCGAGCGCGCAAGATCGTCTTTGCGTGTGGCGCTTGGCTTCCGAAGCTGTTCCCCGCCGAGCTCGGCGGCAGGATCTTCCCGACGCGGCAAGAAGTTTTCTTCTTCGCGCCTCCCGCGGGCGACGCCCGATTTCTCCCCGACACGCTCCCCGGCTGGGCGGACTTCAACGCGGGCGACATCTATTACGGATTCCCCGACCTCGAGGCGCGTGGCTTCAAGATCGCGCACGATCAGCACGGCCCCGCGATCGATCCAGACTCGGGCGATCGCTCTGCCAGCGCTGAAGGCCTCGCCGACGTGCGCGCCTACCTCGCGCGCCGCTTCCCCGCGCTCGCCGATCGTCCACTCAATGAATCGCGCGTGTGCCAGTACGAGAACAGCGCGAACGGCGACCTGCTGATCGATCGCCACCCGACGCTGCGGAACGTCTGGCTGGTCGGCGCGGGCTCGGGCCACGGCTTCAAGCACGGCCCCGAGGTCGGGCGGATGGCCGCAGAGCTCGTGCTCTCGGACAGCGCCGCGAAAGAGCCGCGCTTCAGCCTGGCGACGAAAGCGCAGCAGCAGAAGCGGAGCGTGCACTGATGCCGGCCCTCTCCGCGAGCGAGCGCGACGCGTTCTTGCGCGAGCCGGGCTTGTTGATGCGGTTCGCGACCGTGAAGCCCGACGGCGCGCCCTACGCGACCGCGATCTGGTACGCGTTCGAGGACGGCGCGCTCTGGTTCACGCCGCGCAAGGAATCGGTCTGGCGCCAGCACTTGTTACGGGATCCCCGCATCGCGGTCGTGATCGACGAGCAGGCGCTGCCCTACCGGAAGGTCGTGATCGAGGGCCGCGCGCAGCTCGCGTTCGAGCTCGGGCGCGACGCCGAGTGGCGCGACCGCTACCGGCGCATCGCGATGCGGTACATCCCCGCAGAGGGCGCCGACCACTACATCGCGGAGACGATCGATCAGACGCGCGCGCTTTTCACTCTGCCGCTCGCGAGCGCGCGCGTGCGCAGCTGGCGGATGCCTGTCGGCGAGGAGCCGTACGAGGGAATCTGGCACCCGCGTTATTACGCGGAGGGCAGCAAGCTCGCGCGGAGCTGAACGCGGACGCGAGGAGGCCAGCCTGCCGGCGGACCTCCTTGCCTCAGCGTTCCTTCGCGCCGCTGACGATCGCGTTCGCCGCGACCATCCCAGTGTCGACCCATTCGCGCGCAGCGGCTCGGAGCCCGCCGCCTTGCACGAGCTCGCGAATGATTCTCGCCGCGCGCTCCTCGTCGTTCGCAGTGAATCGGATGCGCAACGAATCGAGCTCGATCGCGCAGTCCGACGCCGCGGCGTCCTGCAGCACCGCCTCGAAGGCGCGGCCGAGTTGCCGCTTGTCTGCCAGCTCGAGCGTATGAACGATCATTCGTTTGCTCCTCGTGGCTTCGCGTGCGCGGGCACTATCGGCGTAGACGCGAGCTGCGTCCGTGCGCGATATCACGGCCGCAAGCGAGCGAGGTAGCATGCCCGCCAAGTCCAGGAGAGCAGCACATGTCGATGAACGTGCAACCCATCCCGAACGTGCCCGACCGCATCAACCAGATCCGTCTCTCGACCGCGAAAATCGTCAACGAGGACATCCTGCCGCACGAGAACGAGATCTGGGGCGGCTTCGTGAAGGGCGCCAGCGAGGAGCAGCGGCGGCGCTCGAAGGACCTGCGCGAGGGCGTCAAGGAGAAGGTCAAGAAGGCCGGGCTGTGGGCGCCGCACCTGCCGGAGGAGTTCGGCGGCTGCCAGCTCAGCTTCCTCGAGCACGCCTACATGAACGAGGTGCTCGCTTACTGCGTCGGCGCGGCGTCGCTGTTCGGTGTCGTCGCCCCGAACTCGGGCAACCAGAAGATCCTCGCGCAGTACGGCACCAAGGAGCAGATCGAGAAGTGGCTGATTCCGCTGACAGAAGGGCGCATGGAATCGGGCTTCTCGATGACCGAGCCGAACACGCCCGGCTCCGACCCTCGCTCGTTGAAGACCACCGCGCGCCGCGAGGGCGACGAGTGGGTCATCAATGGACACAAGTGGTTCACGTCGAACGGCAAGCGGGCGGATTTCTTCATCGTGATGTGCCGCACGGAAGACCCGGCAAGCGAAGCGCGCAGCGAGGGCGGAGCCCGAGCGGAGTCAGAAAGGCGTGGCCCGGCCGACAGGAACGCCCGCATGACCCAGATCATCGTGCCGACCAATACGCCGGGGCTGAAGATCGTGCGCGGCGTGCCGGTCTGGGGCCGCGACAGCGACCACTGCGAGGTGCTCTACGAAAACGTGCGGGTGCCACTCGCGAATCAGCTCGGGAAGACGGGCTCGGGCCACCGCGCCGCGCAGGACCGGCTCGGCGCGGGCCGCGTCTACCACTGCATGAACTCGGTCGGCCAGATGTGGCGCGCGTTCGATCTGATGATTCAGCGCGCCGCGACGCGCGAGGTGCACGGCGGCGTGCTCGCGACGAAGCAGTTCATCCAGGGCTTCATCGCGGAGTCGTACATCGACATCCAGAGCTCGCGGCTGATGACGATCCACTGCGCCGAGCGCATGGACAGCGGGCTCGATGCGCGCACGGAGATCTCGGCGATCAAGATCTACGTGCCGCAGGCGTATCACCGCGTCGTCGACCGCGCGATCCAAGTCTGGGGCGCGGCGGGCGTGTCGGGGGATCTGCCGCTCGCGGGGATGTATCAGGGAGCGCGCACGCTGCGGATCGCGGATGGGCCCGATGAAGTGCACAAAATTCTGATCGCCAAGAACGTGATGTCGCGGTACGCGGAAGGCGAGGGGTGGGACTTCGGGAACTGACCGAAAGGCGAAGCGGGGACGTTCCTCCGTTCTAGGTGCTCGATTCCCGGAACTCGAGGTGCACGCGCGAGCGAAGGCGCGCGCTCCTCGGGTGCCGCTCTCGCTCCGTGGCTCGCGCGACTTCCGCGGTGCACCGCGAATCGGCGTTCTGACTCCGGGCTTGACGCTGAGTTTCCTGCTGCGCTCTACCTGCGCTGCGAGCGGCACCCCACCGTCGCGCGCGCCTTCGCTCGCGGTCGGTGGTGTGCGGCGAGTACGCGCATCGATTCTCTTAGGGAAGCGGTGACGCCGGCGGGCCATCGAGGCCCGCCGGCGTCACTTTCGAGCCAACGCTCGCCGCTCTGCTCATTCACTCTTCCGTTCCCATCCACGCGCCCCGGGCGTCCGCCTCGAGCTCCAAGAGCTTTGCCCGTAGTTGAGCCTCGAACTCAGCTTCGGGCGGCGGCCGGAACCAATCGAACAGCTCGTAAAGACGGTGGTTGGAAACGTATTCAGAGATCTTGCGCACGAGCTCGTCGATCGCGGGTGAGAACACCGGCACCCGGTGGTCTAGGACTTCCGTGATCGGATGGTCGTGCAGCTTTCCGTTCACCACGCGTGCGCTCCAACGGCCAGCGATCCGCTCACAACGACGCGTACACCGCCTCGATCAGGTCGAGCGATCTCGGGTCACCGATTAGGTTCGGGTACATCTGGTTCATCGCGTAGCCGAAGCCGAGCTTGGCGTCGGGGTCGGCGGCGCCGAAGGAGCCGCCCCAGCCGCTGTGGCCGTAGGTGTTTTCGTTGTCGCCGTAGGTGAGGCCGTCGTTCAGTAGGAAGCCGGCCGCCCAGCGCATCGGAACTTGCAGGACGAGGTCGCGGCCGCTGACGCGCTCGCGGGTCGCGGCGCCGAGCGTCGCGCTGGAGAGGAAGCGGCGGCCGTTCTGCTCACCGCCGCGCGCGAGCATGCCGTAGATGCGCGCGAGCGCGGCGCCGGTGGCGTGGCCATTCGCGGCGGGGATCTCGGCGGCGCGCCACCAGCGCTCGTTCGGGGCTGCGGGGTCGAGCGCGGGGGCGGCGAGTGCGGCGCGGGCAGCGGGGTGCTCGGGAGGCGGCATGTTGGGGCCGCCTTCCGGCGGAACCATTTCCGCGGCGCGCGAGTCTTCGCTCTGCGGGAGGCCGATCCACGCGTCTGCGCCGAGCGGGCGGGCGACCTCGTCGGCGAAGAATGCGCCCAGCGTCTTGCCGGTGCTGCGCCGGACGAGCTCGCCCGCGAGGAAGCCGTGGGTGATCGCGTGATAGCCGCTCGCGCCGGGCGCGAAGAATGGCTGCTGCGCCGCGAGCAGGCGCGAGATCTTCGCGTGGTCCGCGTAGTCGCGAACCTCGATCGGTTCGCGCAGACCGGAGAGCCCGCCCTGATGACTCAGCAGCTGTCCGATCGTGAGCGCCTGCTTGCCGGCGGCCGCGAACTCGGGCCACACGCTCGCGACGGTTTGCTCGTACGACAGCGTTCCGCGCTCGACGAGCAGCGCGATGCACGTCGAGGCGAGCCCCTTCGTCGTCGACCACACGTTGACGAGCGTGTCGCGCGTCCACGGCTTCGTGCGCGCGCGATCCTTGAAGCCGCCCCACAGCTCCACGACGAGCTCGCCATCGCGCACCAGCGCGAACGAGGCGCCTACCTCGCGCCCCGCAGCGAAATTCTCGGAGAACGCCGAGCGCACGCGCTCGAATCCCGGGGCCACGAAGCCTTCGATCTTGGCGGAAGACATGCTGCGCTCCCTTCGCGAGCGGCGCAGTGTACGCTGCGCAGCTCGAGGGGGAATGGTCGATGTGGCGACGCGCAATCGTCTTCGCCGCGCTCGCGTGCAGCGCGGCCACAGCGGCGCCCGAGCCTCCGATCACGATTCCGACCGCGCAGCAGATCGCGGAGCTCGAGCGCGCGCGGGACAAACGCCCGAATAACTACGAGCGTCGCGACGAGCTCGCGCTCGCCTACTACCGCTCCGCGCGCGCCGCGCTCGACCGCGGCGAGTTTCCGCTCTACGAGAAGCAGCTCTCGCAGGCGATGACCGAGTGGATCGAGAGCCTGCGCCTCGAGCCCGAGAATCCCGGCCCACACATCTACATGGGGATGGTGTCGGCTTATCAGGGCCGCATCGATGACACGCTCGACAGCATGTACAACGCGCGCTCGCTTCAGCCGGGCAACCCGGCCGCGTACTCGAACATCGCGGAGACGCTGATCTACGCGGGGCGCGATGCGCGCGAGGTGGAGACTTGGCTCTCGCGCGCCGAGAAGCTCGGAAGCAATCCGGCGGTGATCGACCTGAATCGCTGTCTGCTTCAGTGGCGCGATGGCAACCTGGACGGCGCGGCTCGCTCGTTCCGCTTCGCGCGCAAGCTCGATCCCGCGGTCGTCGAGGTGTGGAACGAGGCGCCCGTCGCGACGCCGATCAAGACGTTCACGGACCTCACAGCCTACTGCTGCGGCAGCCCCGCCTGCGGGCCTTATCTGGAGCGCGCCTGCCAGAAGAGTGAGCTGGAGATCGCGAAGCGCGAGGTGCCTGAGGAGACCGCGCTGCGCGAGCTGCGCATCGAGATGGAGCGCCGCCGCGAGCTCGAGCGGATCTACAAGGAGCGCCAGGATCTCGAGGTGCGCGTGAAGAAGCCGCTCGAGGGAACGCCGGAAGCCGCAGCGTCGCAGGCCCCGCCAGCGGCAACGGAAGCGCCAACAGAACCGGAGGAAAAGCCATGAAGGCCGCCGTCTATTACGAGAACGGTCCGCCCAGCGTGTTTCGTTACGAGGACGTCCCCGACCCGAAGTGCCATCCGAAGGGCGTCGTGATCCGCGTCGCGGCAGTGAGCATCGAGGGCGGGGATCTGCTGCATCGCGCCGGCGCGCCGCTGACGGCACGGCCGCACGTGGTCGGTTATCAGGCGGCGGGCGAGATCGTCGAGCTCGGCTCCGACGTGACACACCTGCGTGTCGGCCAGAAAGTCGTCACGGTCGACGCGGCCGGCTCTCACGCGGAGCTGCGCGCGGTTGCGGCGCGGAATTGTTGGGCGGTGCCGGCGGGCGCGGATCTGCGCGCGATCGCCTGTACGCCGATTCCGTTCGGCACTGCGGACGACTGCTTGTTCGAGTTCGGCCGGCTGCGCGCCGGCGAGACCGTGCTCGTGCAGGGCGGCGGCGGAGGCGTCGGGCTCGCCGCGATCCAGCTCGCGAAGCGCGCGGGCGCAACGGTGCTGGCGACCGCCTCGAGCGCGGAGAAGCTCGAGCGCCTGCGCGCGTACGGCGTGGATCACGGCATCAACTATCGCGACGACGATCTCGTGCGCGAGACGAAGCGCCTGACGAACGGCCGCGGAGCCGACGTGATCGTCGATCCGATCGGCGGCACGACGCTACAGCAGAGCCTCGCCGCGCTGGCTTACCGCGGGCGCATCGCTTGGGTTGGACGCGCGGGCCGCGAGCTCGTGAAGCACGACGTCTCCACGCTGATGCAGGGCAACCAGAGCCTGATCGGCGTCTTCCTCGGCGCCGAAATCGCGACCGATCGCGTGCACGACATGATCCAGCGCCACGTCGACGACGTCGCCGCCGGCAAGCTCGCCGTCGTCATCGACCGCGAATTCCCGCTGCGCGATGCCGCCGCGGCGCATGCGTTCATCGAGAGCCGCAAAGCGTTCGGCCGGGTTCTGCTGATCCCGTAATCACACGAGCGGCTTGGGCGTCGCTTTGCGCAGGTGATCGGGCACGTCGCGCGGCGCTCGCAGGATCACCTGCAGCTGGCTCTGCAGGATGTGCGGGGTCCAGCCGTACATGCTGTCGTCAGCGCGCGAGCTCGCCGGCTTCTTGCACATCACTTCGCGCCGCCCCCACAGCAACAGGTGGGGCTTGCGCTCCTCGCGCGTCATCTGCAGCTCGGCGCTCACGCTCGGACATTCGTCCGTGTGCTCGCCGCAAATCACGATCACGGCGTCGACCGCGGCAATGCGCTCGCGGACCATCGCATCGTTGCCGGTGTCGTCCGCCCGCTCCGCAGAGCAAGAGTCGATCGAGAACCACGCGCCCTTCTTCGCTTCTGCGAGCAGGCGCACGTAGAGATCTCGGTCGTGTGCGAGGTCGAAGCTGAGGAAGACGCGCGCCGCTTTCGAGCTCATGCTCCGTTCCGCTTCGCAGGATCGAACGGCGCGGGCCCGGCGCCGTACGCCGCCAGGTCGTTCTCGTTGGCGACTTCGTTCGTGCGCTCGTCGCGCTTCTCGCGCTTCTGCTCACGCTTCTGCGCGGCCTTCTCGGCCTTCTTCTGCTCGCGCGCTCGCTTCTGCATCGACATCCGAATGTTCGACATCGCGCCTCCGTACTGAGCCGGAGCGGACCGGCCGGCGCCGGTCCGCTCCGAGTTGGCCCTTGCGACTAGCGATCGCGGCGGAAGCCACCGCCGCCACCACCACCACCGCCCGCACGCCGGTCCTGCGCCTCGTTGACGCGCAGCGCGCGGCCGCCGAGCTGCGAGCCGTCGAGCGCCTTGATCGCGTCCGCCGCGGCGGCGGCGTCCGCCATCTCGACGAACGCGAAGCCGCGCGCGCGGCCCGTCTCGCGATCCATCACGACTGCGACGGAGTCGACGGCGCCGTGGCGCGCGAACAGCGTGCGCAGCTCGTCCTCGGTGGACGTAAACGGCAGATTCCCAACGTAGATCTTCTTGGCCATGAAACCCTCGGCGCACTCTGGCAGGGTGCGCATGTGCTCCGGTGCGCGCTCGGGCGGTCCGAACGCGATCTCCGTCGCTGTGAGACCCGCGGCGCGAGCTGGGCTCGCCACTCGTCGGGCGAGAAGGGATTCGACGGAGAACCGGGCGGTTGCCTTTGGCCAGCAAGCCGGCGGACGCCTCTCGCGGAGCGCAACCTAGCAGGGCTCGCGCCGAACGCTGGCGGGCCGGACCCTCGCGGCGCGAGCGCGAGCCGATCTAGTGTGCGCCGCTCGCAGCCCGAGCGCTTCGCGAGGGCGAGAGCGAGGAGCGCTTGTACGCGCCGTCCTCGGCGCGCACAGCGACCCGCAGTGGAGATCGACCCAATGGAATCGGCGAAGCGAAGGAAGGGGCGCTCGGGCTCGCGACGCAGCAGCGCGCGAACGCACGCGGAGGCTCTTCTCCTCGCCGGCGACGCGCCCGAAACGCGAGCGTTGGCCGCGGCGCTGAGCGCGGAGTGGCGAGCTGCACCCGCCAGCCTGGACGCGCTCGAGGAGTGGCGAGCGCGCGAGAGTGCGGGTGCAACGTGCGCGCGCGTCGTCGTAGCGATGCCTGCTCGCGAGCCTGCGGGTGCGCTGCGCGAGACCGACGCGGGCGCCTGGTTCGCGCGCGCCGAGGAGCCGATCGCGCGCTGGGCGTTCGCGCTCGGCGTGGCGGCGGCGCGCTGCGCGGACGGAGGCGCGATCGTCGCGGTCGTCGATCGGCCGGCTCCGCTCGACTGCGCGGGCTTCGCGCCCGAAGCGGCAGTTGCGGACGCCGCCTGCGCGTTGGTGCGCTCGCTCGCACGCTCGGAGGGCGCGCGCGGCGTTCGCGTCAACGCGATCGTCACGAGCGCGAGGCTCGCGCCCTCGCAGCCGATCGCGCCGGCGCCCGCGCTCGCGAGCTTTCCGGGCACGTATGAACAGGAAGTCGCGGGAGCCGTACGGCTGCTGCTCGCGGCCGACGCGAGTGGCGTCACCGGGCAAGCGCTCGCGGCGGATTGCGGGAGGAGCTGGTGACGGCGGCGCCGCGCGTGGCGCTTGTTACGGGCGCTAGCGGCGGTGTCGGCCGCGGCATCGCGCTCGCCTGCGCGGCAGCCGGCTGGCGCGTATGGATCGCGGCGCGGCGCGCGCAGGAAGGCGAGGGTGTCGCACGCGAGGTCGATGCGGCCGGCGGAGCGGGGCGCTTCGTCGCTTGCGACGTCGCCGATGCGGATTCGGTGGCCGCTGCAATCGCCGCCGTGCTCGCGCGCGACCGGCGCCTCGATGCGCTCGCGCACAACGCGACGAGCGGCCTTTCGCCGAAGCCCACCAGCCTGCGCGAGGTGAGCCTCGGCGAGCTGCAGGACCACATCGCGGTTTCGCTGCGCGGTGCGTACCTGCTCGCGCGAGCCGCGCATTCTCCACTGCGCTCCGCGCGCGGCGCGTACTTGTTGTTGACATCGGAGGCGGGCTTCGAGGGCAAGGCCCGCTTGCCGATCTACGCGGCCGTGAAGGCCGCGCAGCGCGGCTTCGCGCGCGCGCTCGCTCGCGAATGGGGCGCGGACGGCATCCGCGTGAACTGCCTCGCGCCGCTCGCCAGCACGCCGGCGATGGAGCGCGCGTTCGCGCTCGATCCGGCGATGCAGGCGCGCGTGCTCGGGCGCCTTCCGCTCGGCGCGCTCGGCGATCCGATCGCGGAGGTCGGGCCCGCAGCCCGCTTCCTGCTTTCTGACGACGCTCGCTTCGTCACCGGCCACACGTTGATGGCGGACGGCGGCAGCTGTCCGGTCACATGACGCGCAGGAGCCTCGCACGATGAGCGCGATCGATTTCGACCCGTTCGACGCGAACTGGTTCGAGGACCCGTATCCCGCTTATCAGGTGCTGCGGCAGCATGCGCCGGCCTACCGGCGAGCGAACGCGAGCCCGCGCGTGTGGACGCACTACTGGATGCTGTCGCGCGCGGCGGACGTGAATGCCGCGCTGCTGGATTGGCGCACGTTTTCTTCCGCGCGCGGGACGCTCGTCGACACCGACAGCTCGCTGATCCCGCCGAACATCTTCAACATGGATCCGCCGCGCCACGACGAGCTGCGCGCGCTGCTCGCGCGGGTGCTGACACCGGCGCGCGTTGCGGCTCTCGAGCCCACGGTGCGCGAGACGGCGCAGGCGCTCGCACGCGAGCTGCGCGCGAAGGCCCGCTTCGATATCGCGAGCGAGTTCGCGCAGCTGATTCCGACGATCACGATGTGCGCGCTGATGGATCTGCCGCGCGCCGAGCGGGAGCGCTTCCTCGCCTGGAATCTCGCGACGCTCGCGGGAGCAGACTTCACGAGCCCTGCGGCACTGAAGGCTTATGCGGAGATGGAGGAGTACTGGCGCGGCCTCGTCGCCGAGCGGCGCAAGCGCCCGGGCGCGGACTTGATCTCGCAGATTCTGCACACCGAAGTGCGCGGCGAGGCGCTCAGCGATGCCGAGATCGCGGGCTTTTGCTCGCTGCTCCACGACGCCGCGCAGAACACGACGATGAACATGATCGCGAACAGCGCGATCGCGCTCGCGCGCAATCCGGCGCAGCGTAGGCTGCTCGCCGCGAAGCCGGCGCTCTGGACGAACGCCGTCGACGAGCTGCTGCGTTTCGTCTCGCCGGTGCAGGGGCTCGCGCGCACGACGACGCGCGAGGTCGAGGTCGCGGGCGCGACGATTCCGGCCGGCGCACAGGTGCTCTTGCTCTACGGCTCCGCGAATCACGACGAGACGGTCTTCGAAAACGCCGAGGCGCTCGACTTCGAGCGCCCGTCGCGCTTTCACTGGGCGCTCGGCCATGGCATTCATACCTGCCTCGGCGCTGCGGTCGCGCGGCTCGAGCTGCGCTCTGCGCTGCAGGCGCTGCTCGGAGAGCTCGGAGACTTCGACGTGGATGAAGCGGGCATCGTGCGGAACCAGCTCGTGCCGACGCGCGGTGTCGCGCGCGCGCCGCTCGTCGCCGGCGTGAGTCGTTAGGAAAGGCGATGGGCAAGCTCGCAGCGCGGGTGGCGATCGTGACGGGAGGCGGCTCGGGGATCGGGCGCGCTTCGGCGCTCGCATTGGCGCGCGAAGGCGCGGCAGTCGTCGTCGCCGATCTCGTGGAGGAACGCGCGAAGAGCGTCGCAGCCGAGATCGCCGCCGCCGGCGGCCGTGCGCGCGCTCAGGCGGTCGACGTCGCCGACGAGGCCTCGGTGATCGCGATGATCGCCGCCGCGCTCGCTGACTTCGGCGGTCTCGACATTCTCCATAACAACGCCGCAGCCACCGACTGGGGCGTGCTCGGCGGCGATGGCGAGCTCGCCTCGCTGGAGCTCGCGATTTGGGAGCGCACGCTGGCGGTGAACCTGCGCGGCGTGCTGCTCGGCTGCAAGCACGCGATCCCGGCGCTGCTCGCGCGCGGCGGCGGCGCGATCGTCAACACCTCGTCGGCGTCCGGCCTGACGGGCGATCTCGTGCGCACCGCTTACGGCGTCTCGAAGGCTGGCGTCGACGGGCTCACGCGCTACGTCGCGACGCAGTACGGCAAGCGCGGCATTCGCTGCAACGCGATCGCGCCCGGCGTGATCGAGACGCCCGCGCTGCGCCAGAACGTGCCGCCCGAGCAGATCGCGCTGTTCGAGCGCCATCATCTGACGCCACGGCTCGGCACGCCCGAAGACATCGCAAACGCCGTCGTGTTCCTCGCCTCGGACGATGCGGCATTCATCACCGGCCAGATCCTCTCGGTGGACGGCGGCCTGCTCGCGCATCACCCGACCGTCGCCGAGGTGCGCGCGCTAGGAGAACGCCGATGACCGGTGATCTCGCGTTCGATCCCTTCGACGCGCAGCAAACCCAGAACATGTGGGATCGCCTCGCGCAGATGCGCCGCTCGGCGCCCGTCACGCGCCCGATTCCGGGCTTCGTGTTCGTCGCGCGCTATCGCGACGTGAAGGCGGTGTTTCGCGATACCACGACGTTCTCGTCGCGCGAAGGCTTCCGCGGGCCGGGCGTGAAGCTCCCGTACGAAGAGAGCTTCCTCGGCGAGATCGATCCGCCCGAGCATCCGAAGCTGCGCATGCTGATGCTGCAGGCTTTTCGGCCGGGCATGGAGCGAGCGGCGGAGCCGTTCACGCGTGCGTGGACGGCGCGGAAGCTCGACGTGCTCGCCGCGAACGGCGGCGGCGATCTCGTCTCGGAGCTCGGGATCCACCTGCCGCCGGCTGTTACGGCGCACATGCTCGGCATCGAGACTGCGGAAATCGAGCGCGTCGGGCAGTGGGGATTCGAGCTGCTGCACAGCGACTGGCCGCAGTGGAACCGCACCGAGCGCGGTGAGGGGCTCGGCGGCGCGTTTCCCGAGTTTGCACAATTTCTCGACGAGCAGATCGCGCAGCGGCTGAGCTCCGCGAGCCCGCCCGACGACCTGATCACGCGGATGACGCGCGCCGAGGTGCAGGGCCAGCGCCTCTCGCTGCTGCAGATCCGTACGCTCTGCGCGAACTGCCTGCTGGCGAGCCAGTCCACCGCGAACCTGGTCGGCAATTTGCTCTACCGCGTGCTGAGCGATGCAGAGCTCGAGCGCCGCCTGCGCGCCGAGCCCCATCTGATTACTGCGGCGGTGGAGGAATCGCTGCGCTTCGACGCGCCCGTGCTGTTTCTGTTTCGCACCGCGCGCGTCGACTGCGAGATCGCCGGCGAGCGCGTGCGCGCCGGCGAGCGAATCATCATGGGCATCGCGTCCGGGAACCGCGACGAGGAGGTCTGGGAGCGCGCGAACGAGTTCTGGCTCGAGCGCGATTGGAAGACGGCGCCGGAGATCCTCACGTTCGGCCCCGGCCCGCATCTCTGCCTCGGCAACATGATCGCGCGCATGGAGGCGCGCGTGCTGCTCGAGCTCGTGTTCGAGAAGTTCGCGCCCGGCGAGCTGCGCCTCGCGCCGGGCTTCACGCGCACGCTCGTGCCAATGTTCCTCGAGTACGGGCCGGAACGGCTGGACGTGATCGCGGCCAGAAGAGCGCGCTAGTCGAGCCGGAGGAGGCGGCGCATGAGCGACGGAATCCTTTATGAGGTCGACGATCCCGTCGCGACGATTCGCCTGAATCGCCCAGAGAAGCTGAATGCGCTCAATTACCCGATGCTGCGTGCGCTGCGCGCGGCGGTCGACGACGCGGCCGCCGATCCGCGCGTCGTCGGCATCGTGATCACCGGCGAGGGGCGCGGCTTCTGCGCGGGGCTGGACGCGAGCGTGCTCGCGAAGACGTCGGCCGCGGGCAGCGCGGGCAAGCCTGCCGAGGCCGCCGGCGAGCTGCCCGGGTTGGTGAGCTACCTGCTGCGCATTCCGAAGCCGGTGATCGCCGCGGTCAACGGCCCCGCGGCCGGCGGCGGCTTCGTGCTCGCCGCACTCTGCGACGTGCGCTTCGCGTCGACGAACGCGTCGTTCACGACCGTGTTCTCGAAGCGCGGCCTCGTCTCGGAGCACGGGACGAGCTGGATCCTGCCGCGCCTGGTCGGCGCCGGCCGCGCACTCGAGCTGTTATGGAGCTCGCGCAAAGTAGGCGCGGAGGAAGCGCTGCGGGTCGGGCTGGTCGAGTTCGTGACGCCGCCGGAGCAGCTCGTCGCGCGAGCCCGAGAATTCGTGCGCGAGCTGGCCGCGAACGTCTCGCCCGCCTCGCTGCGCGAGACCAAGCGCCTCGTCTACGACCACCTAGGCATCGGCTTCGAGCCCGCGCTGCGCGACGCCGACAGCGCGCAGTGGCGGCAGCTCGATCACCCGGATGCGCTCGAGGGCGCGAGCTCCTATCTCGAGAAGCGCCCGCCGAAGTTCGCGCGGGTGTCCACGCGGCCGAGCGAAGGAGAGGCGCAATGACACTCTGGCTCCGGCAGATCGCCTTGGTCGCGCAGGATCGCGACCGCGCCGCTGCGGATTTCCGGGCGGTGTTAGGGCTGGAGGTCGGCCACATCGACCCGGGCGTGGCGCGCTTCGGGCTCCACAACGTGCTCTTGCCGGTCGGCGGGCAGTTCATCGAGATCGTTGCGCCGGTACAGCCCGGCACTACCGCTGGCCGCTACCTCGCGCGGCGCGGCGGCGACGGCGGCTACATGGTGATCCTGCAGTGCAGCGATCACGCGCCGCTGAAACGCCGTGCCGCGCAGCTCGGGCTGCGCAAGGTGCTCGAGTTCGAGCAGCACGGCTATGCGTGCATGCAGCTCCATCCGCGCGACACGGGCGGCTCGTTCCTCGAAGTCGACCATCAGGCGGACAGCGCCCCGCCCGAAGGTGCGTGGGAGCCTGCTGGGAAGCACTGGAAGGACGCGGTGCGAACGGATCGCGTCGGCGCGATCGCCGCGGCTGAGATCCAGGCGCCCGATCCTGAGAAGCTCGCCGCGCGCTGGAGCGAGATTCTCGAGACGCCGGTGACGAAGCTCGGCGGCACATGGACGCTCGCGCTCGAGAACGCGACGCTGCGCTTCGTGCCCGAGGCGGACGGCCGCGGCGAGGGCCTCGGCGGCATCGATTTGATCGCGACGAATCGCGGCGCCGCGCTCTCGGCCGCGCGCGAGCATGGCGTGCTCGGCGCCGACGAGACGCTCGCGCTGTGCGGGATGCGCGTGCGGCTGGTTTGAACGCGATGGAGACGCTCGCGCTTCCCGTAACAATCGACACGCTCGCGACCGCGACGTGGATGGCGCTCGGCTTTCTCGCCGCGATGTTCGCCGGCGCGCGCTTCCTTCCCGGCATCGAACGCACCGGCTACCCGCAGCCCGACGGTACGCGCAAGCGGTACACGCTCACCGGCATGACGCTGTTCTTCCTGTCGAACGTCGCGCTCGGCGTGGTGGTGGTGCTGAAGGCGCTCGGCTTCGGCGTCTCGTTGACGCCGGTCGTGCAGCACTTCTGGTCGCTGCTGATCGTGGCGCTCGTGATCTCGACGGGGATCACGCTCGCGCTCTTGATCTGGGGACGCCGCGCGGGGCCGGTGTGCCGCAGCCCGGAGAGCACGACTCTGCCGCTACCTGCCTGGCTGAAGACATTCTGGTTCGGCAACGAGTGCAATCCCGAGCTGTTCGGCGTCGACCTGAAGATGTTCTTCTATCAGCCGTCGCTGATCGGCGCGTATCTGCTGACCGCCTCGTTCGCATTCGCGCAGTGGGACCTGCACGGCATCGTCACGCCGCAGATGCTCTGCCTCTGCATCTTCTGGTTCACGTACGTGTTCACTCACTACGTGAAAGAGGAGTTCATGCTCTCGACCTGGGACGTGCTCGCCGAGAACCTCGGCTTCATGCTGGTGTGGGGAGACCTCACCTATCTGCCGTTCCTCTACTCGCTGCCGGGCTGGTGGATGGTCGACGCGACGCAGCCGTTCTCGGCGGCGGCGATCAGCGCGCTCGTCGCCTTCCATTTCGCTGCGCTCGTGATCTTCCGTGCGTCGAACTGGCAGAAGGCGCGCTTCAAGCAGGACCCGACGGCGCCGATCTGGGGCAAGCCGCCGCGCTTGGTCGGCGGCAAGCTGCTCGCCTCGGGTTATTGGGGAATCGGGCGCAAAGTCAACTACACCGGCGAGATTCTCGTCTATGCCTCCTTCGCGGCCTGCGCGGGGTTCTCGTCCTTCGGGCCTTGGCTATTGCCGCTCGCGCTGTTTGCGCTGCTCGCGCATCGCGCCCAGCGCGACGACAAGCGCTGCCGCGAGAAGTACGGCGCGCTATGGCGCGAGTACGGCGAGATCGCACGCTTCCGCGTGATCCCTTTCCTCTACTGAGCTTCCCACGAAACGGAGTCGCTGATGTCGGATCTCGAGGTTCTTCGCGGCGGAGTCGCAGTGATTACGGGCGCCGGCAGCGGCATCGGCGAAGGGCTCGCGCGCGCGGCGGCGGACGCCGGCATGACGGTCGTGCTCGCCGATATCGCCGCGGATCGGATCGAGCGCGTCGCGAGCGAGCTCAGCGCGGGCGGCGCGAGCGCGCAGGCGATTCCGACCGACGTCGCGGACCCCACATCGATCGAGCGCCTCGCCGCAGCAGTGCACGCGCGCTTCGGCGACGTGCGGCTGCTCGCCAACAACGCCGGCATCGAGACGCTCGGCTTCACCTGGGATCTGCCGGCGGAGAGCTGGGAGCGCATCGTTCGCATCAACGTGCTCGGCGTGATCCATGGCGTGCGCGCTTTCGCGCCGCGCATGCTTGCCGCGGGCAAGCGCGCGTTCATCGCGAACACCGCCTCGATCGGCGCGCTCGGCATGATGCCAGTGCAGACGCCGTACGTGATGAGCAAGCACGCGGTGCTCTCGTTCAGCGAGTGCCTGCGCATGGAGATGGACGCAAAGCGCGCGCCGATCTCGGTTTCGGCCGTGCTGCCCGGTCCGGTCGCGACGCGCATCTTCGAGGACGCCGCGCTCGGCAGGGACGCCGCCTCCGTAATGACTCACCGTGCAGCGATGCAGAAGATGGTCGGCGGCGGCTTCAGCGGCCGCGCGGCCGCGGACATCATCCTCGCCGGCGTCGCCGCGGGAAACTTCTGGGTATCGACGCACCCGCAGCTCACCGCGCAGATGGCGAAGCAGCGCGCCGAGTATCTCTCGACGCAGGCCACCCCGACGCTGACGGACGCGGCGCGCGCGATGCTGTGAGTCCCTGACCGAAGCGGCCACAGTCGAGGGGCATTTTGCTCCGGCGCACTCGAGCTCGCCTCGCTGCTCTGGCACGGAGCGTGCTGCACGTTTGCTCCGATGGCCGAATCCGAAGCCCGTCTCGTGCCCGAGGTCGACGTCGCGTGCGCCGCGTGCGGGCAGGCCGCTGCCGACGAAATCTGCAGCGCGGAGCAGCTGGTTCGGCAGGCGGAGATCGCTCGCCGCTTCCACACCGCGCGGCTGCGGCGGCGTTCGCGCGCAGCGCTCGAAGAGCGCGCGAGCTTCACGCACGGCTATGCGACGCGGCTGCTCGCATGCCGCGCGTGTCGGCTCCTATATCGCTCGCCTCGGCCCGCAGCAGGCGCGCTGCTGGATGCCTACGAGGGTGAGCGCTACGCCGCCGAACGCCTGCCGCAAATGGTCGCATCGCAGCGCGCGTTGTTCCGGCCCAAGGCGCGCGCCCTCGCGCGGAGCCTGCGCAGTGCAGCGCGCGTGCTGGAAGTCGGTTCGTTCGTCGGCGGGTTCTTGTGGGCCGCACGCGAGGCGGGACTCGACGCGGTAGGCATCGACCCCAGCGAGCAGCTTTCGAGCTTGTGCCGACGTTCCGGGCTGCGCGTCGCACGCTGCACGCTCGAGCAGGCGGCCGATTCGAGCGCCGAATCTCATTACGACGCCGTCGCGATCTGGAACACGTTCGATCAGTTCCCGCGGCCGCGCGAGGCACTGCGCGCGGTGCTGCGCTTGTTACGCCCGGGCGGGCTCGTGCTGCTTCGCTTTCCGCACGGCTCGTACTTCCGTCACTTGGCGCACTGGGATCCTGTTCAGGTTCGCGCGCTCGCGTGGAACAACTTGCTCGCGTTCCCGTACCTGCACGGCTACGGGCTGCGTTCGCTCGATGGGCTCGTCCGCGAGTTCGGCCTGACACGCATCGGTGTCGAGGGCGACACGCTCGGGGCCGTCGCCGACGCGAGCTACGCGCGCTGGGCGCGACTCGAGGAGAGCACCGTCAAGCTCGCGCAGCGGGCTCGCTGGGCGCGCGATCTCTCGCTCGCGCCTTGGCTCGACGTCGCGCTGCGCGACACCCGCGTCGCGAGCTCGGCAGCCAGCGCGACGCTCTCGACCTCCGCCGGTTCCGGCGTCGGTGAGCGGAAACATCGGGGCGCGCGACGCCTGCGCGTCGCTCCGGTTTCTCAGACGAAAGGGAAGCCATGAAGCTCTACTTCTCGCCCGGCGCTTGCTCGCTGTCGCCGCACATCGTGCTGCGCGAGGCCGGCGTTCCGTTCGACCTCGAGAAAGTCGATTTGAAGACGAAGCGGACCGAGTCCGGCGCCGACTACAACGCGCTGAACCCCAAGGGCCAGGTCCCGCTGTTGAGGCTCGACGACGGCGACGCGCTGACGGAAGGCCCCGCGATCGTGCAGTACATCGCGGACCACTCGCCCGCGGCGGGCCTCGCGCCCGCCGCCGGCACGAAGGCGCGCTATCGGCTGCTCGAGTGGCTCAACTACATCACGTCGGAGCTTCACAAGAGCTTCGGCTCACTCTTTGCGCCTAACACCCCCGACGAATACAAGAGGATCGTCAGGGAAGGGCTAGGGAAGAAGCTCGCGTATCTCGACAAGGAGCTCGCCGGCAAGCCCTTCTTGTTGGGCGATGGATTCAGCGTCGCCGATGCGTATCTGTTCACGGTGCTGAATTGGACGCGCGTTCTTTCGATCGACCTCTCGGGCTTCGCGAATCTCGTCGCGTATCAGACGCGCATCGCAGAGCGGCCGAAGGTGCGCGAAGCATTGAGAGCGGAGGGCTTGATCAAGTAGAGGCGCGCGAGCGGCGCCGACGTACGAGCACTGTCAGTGGCCGCGCCAATCGCGGCTCACGATCAGCCGCGCTCCGCGGTTGTAGGTCCAATATGACCAAGCCCACTGCAATACGACCAGCAGCCGATTCTCGAAGCCGACGAGAAAATAGATGTGGACGAACAGCCAGATCAGCCATGCGAAGAAGCCCGCGAAGCGCAGGCCGCCGATCTGGCAGAGCGCGCGGCTCCTGCCGATCGTCGCGAGCTGTCCGCGGTCCTCGTAGCGAAATTCGCCGCGTGGCCGGCCTGCGAGCTCGGCGCGGATTGCGCGCGCGGCGAAGCGACCTGCCTGCATCGCGACCGGCGCGAGGCCGGGCAGCGCGTTTCCGGCTGGACCAGGCGCGTGCGCCTGATCCCCTAACACGAAGACGTTGGGGTGCTCGCGCAGCGTGAGATCGGCGCCGACCACGACGCGGCCCGAGCGATCGCGCTCGAGCCCGAGCTCGCTGCCCAGCGCAGACGCCAGTACGCCCGCCGCCCAAAGCGTCGTCGCGGCCTGGATGCGCTCACGGCCGATCTCGATTCCACCCGCATCGATGCGCGTCACGGAGGCCCCCGTCCACACCTGCACGCCGAGCGCCTCGAGATCGCGCGTGCCGCGGCTCGCGAGCGTCTCCGGGAAGCTCGGCAGAATGCGCGGGCCGGCTTCGATCAGCAGCACGCGCGCGAGCTTCGGATCGATCCGGCGAAAATCGCGGGCGAGCGTGAAGCGGCTCATCTCGCCGAGCGCGCCGGCGAGCTCGACGCCTGTTGGGCCGCCGCCGACCACCACGAACGTCAGCAGCGCGCGCTGCCGAGCCGGCTCGCTCTCGAGCTCGGCCCGTTCGTACGCCGACAGCACGCGGCGCCGGATCTCGACCGCCTGCTCGAGCGTCTTCAGGCCGGGCGCGTGCTCCTCCCATTCCGCATGCCCGAAGTACGTGTGGGAAGCGCCGCAGGCCAGGATCAGATAGTCGAACGAATGCTCGCGCTCGCGACCATCGGCCCTCGTGCGCAGCGTGCGCCGCGCGAGATCGCCGCCGATCGCTCGCTCCTGTCGCACCGAGACGTTGCTGGCGCCGCGCAGCAGCGAGCGGATCGGCGCTGCGATCTCGGCGGGCGAGAGCCCCGCCATCGCAACCTGATAGAGAAGTGGCTGAAACAGGTGATGGTTGCGCTGGTCGAGCAGCGTCACCTCCACGCCGCGCGCGCCGGCGAGCCCGCGTGCTGCTGCGAGCCCGGCAAAGCCGGCGCCGACGATCAGCACGCGCGCCGCTGTCGACGATCGGATTTCGGGCATCCGAGGAGCTTCCCGAACGGGCTGATCACGCGCCCCTGATGCATCGTCACGCGCGATGACCGCCGCTTCGGTCGACGACTACCGCGAGCTCGCGCGCCGCAGGCTGCCCCACTTCCTGTTCGAGTACATCGATGGCGGCTCGTTCGCGGAGCAGACACTGGCGCGAAACGTCGCGGATCTGCGCGCAGTGACACTGCGCCAGCGCGTGCTGCGCGACGTATCGCAGCTGGATCTCTCGATCGACTTGTTGGGCCGGCGCGCGCGGCTTCCGCTCGCGCTGGCTCCGATCGGCCTCGCCGGGCTCGCCGCTCGGCGCGGCGAGGTGCAGGCGGCCCGTGCCGCAGCAGCCGCGGGCGTCCCGTTCACGCTCTCGACGGTGGGCGCCTGCTCGCTCGACGAAGTCGTGCGCGGAACGCGCGAGCCGTTTTGGTTCCAGCTCTACATGATGCGCGACCGCGGCTTCATGAAGGCGCTGCTCGAGCGGGCCGAGGCCGCGCGCTGCTCGGCGCTCGTGTTCACCGTCGACATGCCGCTGCCGGGGGCGCGCTATCGCGACGTGCGCTCCGGCCTCGCCGGCGCGCCGGGCGTTCGCGGCACCCTCGGGCGCGTGTGGCAGGCCGTGCGCCGACCCGCGTGGGCCTGGGACGTTGGTTTGTTAGGGCGGCCACACGGGCTCGGCAATGTGGCTCCGCTGCTGGCAGGCAGAACCGGCATCGAGGACTTCTTCGCCTGGATGCGCGAGAACTTCGATGCCAGCGTCTCGTGGCAAGACCTCGAGTGGGTTCGCTCGCGCTGGCGCGGGCCGCTGCTCGTGAAGGGCGTGCTCGACGCCGAGGACGCCGCGCGCGCCGCCGAGCTCGGTGCGGACGGCGTCGTGGTCTCGAACCACGGCGGTCGCCAGCTCGACGGCGTGCTCTCCACTGCGTGCGCGCTGCCGCGGATTGCGCAGGCCGTGGGCGAGCGCACGCTCGTGCTCGCGGACGGCGGCGTGCGCTCCGGCCTCGACGTGCTCCGCATGCTGGCATTAGGCGCAAAGGCAGTCCTGATCGGCCGCGCCTGGGTCTACGCGCTCGGCGCGCGCGGAGAAGCTGGAGTCGCGCACGTCCTCGAGCTGATCGAGCGCGAGCTGCGCGTCGCGATGGCGCTGACTGGCGTGACACGGGTCGACGAGATCGATGCGTCCGTGCTCGAACAGCCGCGAGAGGCACGAGGCTGAGCGCGCGGCCTGCGTGCAAAGCGCGGGGCGCTGGAGCCGACGGCCGGATTCGAACCGGCGACCTGCTGATTACGAAGAGCGGAAGGCGCGTTGCGCTGGGTTGCGACTGATTACGGTGCTTTGCACCAAGTGCGCGAATTCTCTGCTGAAGCCGGGAATACTCCGCTCCGACGGCATGCGCGGTGATAGCCTCGCTTTCGCTTCCAACTGCTTCCCCCGTGCTTCCCCGGCGCTCGTGGTCGCGATAGTTGTTATGGAGCACGCGGCTGCTGAAGCCGGAGCGCGAGGAACCGCGTGGCGACTCTCACGAAGCGCGTGATCGATGCAATCCAGCCGAGCGAGCGCGAGAAATTCATCTGGGACGACGCGCTCACCGGCTTCGGTGTGCGCGTGAAGCCTTCGGGCGTGTGCACGTACATCGTGCAGTATCGAAATGCGCACGGGCGCACGCGGCGCCACGCGCTCGGCCGGCACGGTGCCCTCACGCCCGACGCCGCGCGCCGGCTCGCGCGCCAAGTGCTCGGCCAGATCGCTGCCGGCGCCGATCCCGCGGCGGAGCGCAAAGCCCGGCGTGAAGTGCTCACGCTCGCGCAGTTCGCAGAGCGCTACATGAGCGAGCACGCGCTCGTGAAGAAGAAGGCGTCGTCCGCGCGCTCCGATGAGCTGACGCTGCGCCTGTACATCCTCCCGAAGCTCGGAGCGCTGCCGCTCGCGGCGATCACGCGCCCCGACGTCGCACGCATTCATCACGAACTGCGCGACAAACCGACGAGCGCGAACCGGGTCGTCGCGCTGCTCTCGAAGATGATGAACCTCGCGGAGCTGTGGGGATTGCGGCCGGATCACACGAACCCGTGCCGCCACATCCGCCACTACCCGGAGTCGCGCCGGCGCCGTTTCCTCTCGGGGGACGAGCTCGCGCGTCTCGGCCACACGCTCGAGCACGGCGAGCAGCTCGGCCTCGCAGACAAGCCCGTGCTCGACGCGATCCGCCTGCTGCTCCTCACCGGCGCGCGCTGCGGCGAGATTCTCAACCTGCGCTGGGAGCACGTGGACCGCGAGCGCTGGGTGCTGCGCCTGCCCGACTCGAAGACCGGCGCGAAGGAGATCCCGGTCGGCGGCGCTGCGCAGCTCGTGCTGAAGAACATCGAGCGCACGACTTCGCCGTGGGTGATTCCAGGACGCGATCCGCGCGCGGCGCTCGTGAACCTCAACAAGGCGTGGCGACGGATTCGCAAGCACGCCGAGATCGAGGACGTGCGCTTGCACGATCTGAGGCGCACGGCGGCGAGCGCGGGCGCCTCGGTCGGGCTCAGCCTCGAAACCGTCGGGCAGATCCTCGGTCACGCGCAGGCCGCGACGACCAAGCGCTACGCGTTCCTGTTCGACGACGCGAAGCGCGAGGCCGCGGACCTGATGAGCGCGCGGCTGGTGCTGGCGCTGAAGGCGAAGCCGGCGCTGCGGGTCGTGCCGAAGGTGCGAGAGGTCGGCGGGCGTGCACCCGGCGTGCGGTAGTCCTCGAGCGCGACAAATTGCGCCGGGTCTCAGATGTAGGACGAATCGCCTCTGGCCCGCCAAACGAGCCACCACGAGAGCGAGCCGAGCATGAGGTTGAGAAGCGTGCACGAGCCGAACGTGAGGAACGAAATGAGCGCGTCGTGAACTCCGAACGCAAGGAAGCCCTGCCTCGCAAAGATTGAGGCGACCACAATGGAGGGAACGAGGCTCGAAAGAAGCACGAACCGCAACGTCAGCAGCCCCATGGCGCGCAGCGCAAGCGTGGCAACCGCGAAGTAGGCGAGCGCGAGCACGAATGCTGCAGGCATCCCGAACCTAAGGAGCAGTACGGACGCGCGATATGGGGCGTCGTCCCCGTCGGGTAACGCGCTAGGACCTTGCTGCACAGTCCACAGGAGCTCGAGAACAGCGGGTACGCACGCGGTCGCGGCCGCGGCGATGCATGCTGACGGGCGCCACGGCTGGTGCGCCACACCTAATACCGCAGGTTCGCGCCGAAGCACGGAACCTTCCCTCCGGATGCCTCGATCGACCACGCGGCCAGTCGGCCGTCGTCCATCTCCCAGAACGAGCGGCACAGCTCGAAGTAGTCGAGAACCACCTTGGTCTCCCCGCGCTTGAGGAGTGCCTCGGCCAGCATCATGTTCGGGCCAAAGGTGTCGAGCTGCGGGGATCCGGTGGTCTGGCCGGCGGCGATAAGGTGCGATCGTGCGGCGGCCAGGTCGTCGTCTGACAGAGCCACGAGCCCTAGTACGACGTGAGAATCATGAATCGCGTTCCCGAAGTTCCAGTTGTTCGGAAACTTCGGTGCAATCTCGAGCAGCTCTTCGGCGCGTTCGCGGGCTTCGTCGAAGTCGCCCTTTCGCGCGGCGTCCTTGGCGAGATCCGGCAGCTCGTAGAAGCGCAGCATGTCTTCGGAGGTGAAGAAGCTCGCTGGATTCCAGCCGTTCGGGCCAACCACCGGCCACGCGCGGACGAGACCGATGGAAAACACGAAGGCGAGCCCGACCAGCGGCAGCGCGACACCAACGAGCAGCGCTCTTCGGAACCACTTGCGCATGGGAGCCCCGGCAGAGTCCGATCAAAGTGGGAGGTCGTGAAGCTCTCGGCATCGAGGGGATCGTCCTTGAGAAGGACGCTGACGGAGGGGCGGTCTCGCCGGAGATGGCACGTGCTCTCACTTCGGGAGACCGGCCGGGTATATCCGATACGCAATAGTTGACGATTTAGATAGGTTACTGCATATCGGATATACCATGCGTCGACTTCGCAGCTCCAAAGGGCGAGATCGCCTCGCGCTGGTCCTTCGGGATGCAGGCGACCTGGTGACGGTGAACGAGGCCGCTCGTTCGCTGGACCTCGATTCACGCGCGGCGGCGTACCAGCTCGCAAGGTGGGCTTCCCAGGGCTGGCTGAAGCGCTTGCAGCGTGGCGTATACACGCCGATTCCGATCGACGCGCGAAGCGCAGAGCAGCCGCTCGAAGACCCGTGGTTGTTAGTGCCGCGCTTCTTCGCGCCGGGCTACGTCGGTGGCTGGACCGCCGCAGAGCATTGGGGGCTCACCGAGCAGATCTTCCGCGAGATCTGCGTGTTCACCGCTCGTCCGTTCCGCGACAAGCGCCGCACGATCGGCGGCGTCGGCTTCGCGCTTCAGCGTGTGCAGGAAGACGCGATCTTCGGAACTCAGGCGACTTGGCGCGGCCGCGTGCGGATCGCCGTCTCCGACCCGCACCGAACGCTCGTCGACCTGCTCGCGCGTCCCGCGACCGGCGGAGGTATCCGCCACGTCGCTGCTTGCTTGCGCGGGTACCTCGC
>Ga0187894_10001109_pt1 | contig 35753 bp, 33 predicted proteins | sample GBC1701081metaG_FD_136650 | JGI IMG/M metagenome (GOLD analysis project Ga0187894, IMG submission 136650) | White microbial mat communities from a lava cave in the Kipuka Kanohina Cave System on the Island of Hawaii, USA - GBC170108-1 metaG ...
AGGTCGACGAGGTGCGCATGCGCTTCCGCGCCTCGCATTTCCCCTTTACCGAGCCCTCGATGGAAGTCGACATCAACTGCTCATGGGAGGGGGGCCAGGTGAAGATCGGCCAGGGCACGTCATGGCTCGAGATCCTCGGCAGCGGCATGGTGCATCCCAATGTGATCAAAGCCGGCGGCCTCGATCCCGACCGCTATCAGGGCTTCGCCTTCGGCATGGGCCTCGACCGCATCGCCATGCTCAAATACGGCATCCCGGATCTGCGCGCCTTCTTCGAAGCCGACCTGCGCTGGCTCAGGCACTATGGCTTCCGCGCCTTGCACATCCCGACACTCGCCGGAGGGCTCTCGTCATGAAATTCACCCTCGGCTGGCTCAAGGATTATCTCGACACTCAGGCCAGTCTCGATCAGATCGTCGAGGGACTCTATGGCATCGGCCTCGAGGTCGAGGCGGTCGAGGACAAGCGCAAGCCGCTGCAGCCCTTCACTGTCGCTTTTGTGAAGGAAGCGCGCAAGCATCCCGACGCCGACCGCTTGCAGGTCTGCGACGTCGTCACCCGTTCCGGCCTCGTCCAGGTCGTGTGCGGCGCGCCCAATGCCAAGACCGGCATGAAGGCGATCTTCGCGCCGCCCGGCTCCTATATTCCGGGCACCGACATGACGCTCGAGAAGGGCGTCATCCGCGGCGTCGACTCGAACGGCATGCTGGTCTCCGAGCGCGAGCTCATGATCTCCGACGAGCATGACGGCATCATCGAAATCGACAAGACGGTGCCGATCGGAACATTGGCGGCCGAGGCGCTCGGCCTCGCCGATCCGATGATCTATATCAAGGTGACGCCCAACCGGCCCGACGCGCTCGGCATCTATGGCATCGCCCGCGATCTCGCCGCCAAGGGCCTGGGCAAGCTCAAGCCGCTCAAGGTGCCCAATATCCAAGGCAAGTTCCGCTCGCCGATTGGCGTGTCGCTCCTCTTCGACAGTGGCGATGACGCGCCCTGCCCCTTGTTCATCGGCCGCTATGTGAGAGGTGTGAAGAACGGTCCTTCGCCCAAATGGCTGCAGGCGCGGCTCAAGGCGATCGGGCTACGGCCGATCTCGGCCCTGGTCGATATCACCAACTACATCACCTACGCCTATAACCGGCCGCTGCATGTGTTCGACGCCGACAAGCTCAAGGGCTCGATCCATGCGCGTCTGGCCCGGCGCGGCGAATATCTGAAGGCCCTCGACGGCAAGACCTATTGGCTCGATGCGGCCATGACGGTCATCGCCGACGAACGGTCGCCTGAGGCGCTCGGCGGCATCATCGGCGGGTCGGACAGCGGCTGCTCGAACACGACCGTCAATGTCTTCCTCGAAGCCGCCTATTTCGATCCTGTCCGCACCGCGGCGACGGGGCGCAAGCTCGGTATCCAGTCGGATGCGCGCTATCGCTTCGAGCGCGGCGCCGATCCCGCCTTCACCCAGAACGGCATCGAGCTCGGCACGCAGATGATCCTCGATCTCTGCGGCGGCGAGCCGTCTGAGCTGGTGATCGCGGGGCGCGTGCCCGACACGTCGCGCAGCTATCTGCTGCGCCGCGGCAGGGTCGCGAGCCTCGGCGGCATCGAGGTCTCGGAAGCCCAGCAGAGGGAGATCCTGACCCATCTCGGCTTCGACGTGATCGAGAAATCGGACGGCCTCATGTGCTTCGTGCCGTCCTGGCGGCCGGATGTCCAGGGCGAGGCCGATCTCGTCGAAGAGGTCTGCCGCGTCTATGGGCTCGACAATGTGCCCTTCGCCGAGATGCCGCGGCTGTCGGCGGTGGCGAAGCCGGTCCTCAATCCGCTGCAGCGGCGCATGATCGGGGCCCGGCGCACGCTCGCCATGCGCGGCCTCAACGAGGCGGTGACCTGGTCGTTCGTGCCCGAGGCGCAGGCGCGGCTGTTCAACAACGGCCAGCGCAATCGCGCTTTGGTGCTCGCCAATCCGATCTCGTCGGAGCTCTCCGACATGCGGCCTTCGCTACTGCCCAATCTGATCGCCGCGGCGTCGCGCAACATGGCGCGCGGCTTCCTCGACGTGGCGCTGTTCGAAGTGGGCCAGGCCTATGCCGGCGACAAGCCGGAGGACGAGACGCTCAGGGCCTCAGGGATCCGGCGCGGCGACGACGTGCCGCGCAACTGGCAAGGCGGTGGGCGTCCCGTCGACGTGTTCACCGCCAAGGCCGATGCTCTCGCCGTGCTCGATGCCGCCGGCGCCTCCATCGCCACGGTGCAGGTCGTGGGCGAAGCGCCCTCCTGGTATCATCCCGGCCGCTCCGGCACGATCCAGATGGGGCCGCAGAATAAGATCGCCACCTTCGGCGAGATCCATCCGCGCGTGCTGGCCGAGCTCGATGTGAAGGGCCCGCTCGTCGCCTTCGAAGTGATCCTCAGCGCGATCCCTCAACCTAAGGGCAAGGGCAATACGCGGCCCGCACTCAACGCCTCCGATCTCATGGCGGTGAAGCGCGATTTCGCCTTCGTGCTCGATGAGGGCATCGAAGCCGACAAGGTGGTGAAGGCCGCCAAGGGTGCCGACAGAGAGCTCATCTCGGACGTGATCGTCTTCGACCGCTTCGCCGGCGGCTCGCTCGACCAGGGCAAGATGTCGCTCGCCGTCGAGGTGACGATCCAGCCGCGCGAGAAGACGCTGACCGAGGAGGAGATCGAGGAGCTCTCCCAGAAAGTCGTGGCGCAAGTCCACAAGGCCACCGGCGGCGTGCTGCGGAGCTAGCTAAACCCTCGCCCCGCGAAGCGGGGAGAGGAAGGGGCCCATTGCGAAGCAATGGGAAGGTGAGGGGCCTCTCGATCGCTCATGCACGGTTTGCCAATGCATCTGTGCAAACTGAAATGACCATCGTTTCCTTGGTGCAAGTGCCCCTCACCCTCCCGGCGCTGTGCGCCGGGTCCCTCCCTCTCCCCGCTTCGCGGGGCGAGGGTATTCACAAATACCGCGACACCCGCGCTTCGAGGATGCGCACCAGCATCGGGTCCATGAACTCGAACTCGTCGGGAATATCGAGACAGATGACCCGCTTGTTCTTGAGCTCGGCGCGATAGCGGTTTTGCAGCTTGGTACGGTGTCTGCGCTCCATTGCGAAGATGATATCCGCCCATTCGACCAGTTCGGAGGTCAGCGGATTGTCGGCGTCATTATTCGTGCCGGCGGAATCGACCTCGATGTCGCGGCGCTTGGAGAAGACATGCTCGGCGGTCGGGCTGCGCAGGCGGTTCTGGCTGCAGACGAACAGCACCTTCTTCATGCGTTGCCGATGAAGATGCCGGTGAGGAATACCAATGCGCCTCCGACCGCCACCTGGAAGGCGGCGCGCAGGAAGGGCGTGTCCATATATTTCCAGCGGATCCAGGAGATCGCGCCGAGCTCGAGGAAAACCACGATCGTGGCGATGATCGTCGCCGTCCAGAAATCGGGGATGAGATAGGGCAGCGCGTGGCCGAGGCCGCCGACCGCCGTCATGATGCCGGAAGCGAGACCGCGGATTACCGGGCGGCCGCGGCCGGTGAGCTTGCCGTCGTCCGACAAAGCCTCGGCGAGGCCCATCGAGATACCGGCGCCGAGCGAGGCGGCGAGGCCCACCAGGAAGGTCTGCCAGGTGTCATGGGTGGCGAAGGCCGCGGCGAAAAGCGGTGCCAGCGTCGAGACCGAGCCGTCCATCAGCCCGACGAGGCCCGGCTGGATCACCTGCAGGAGGAAAAGCTTCTTCCTCGCCTCGGCCTCGTCGAGCTTCGCATCAGGCGTCAGATGCTTGAGGCCCAGACGGTCGGCAAGCGAGCTGTGGTCCTTCTCGGCCTCCGCCAGGTCGCTGAGAAGCCGGGCGATGGCCGGATCGCCTGCCTGCTCCGCCGCCTTGCGGTAGAACTGCATATTCTCGAGCTCGAGCACCTCGGCGCGCTGGCGCATGGCGTCGAGCGTCATCTGCCGGGTGAGCCAGACCGGCCTGTGCCGCACGAAGCCCCTGACGTCGCTCCTCCTGATCAAGGGAATGAAATCGCCGAATTTCTTCTGATAGGCGTCGGTGAGGCTGCGTCTATGCGCCTGCTCCTCCTCGGCCATCTCGACAAAGACCTTGGCGGAGGCCGGGAACTTGTCCATGAGCTCGTGCGCGAAGGTCAGATAGGTGCGGGAATCATCCTCTTCGCTCGATATGGCGAGAGCGAGGATCTCTTGTTCGGTCAGGTCAGAAAAGGCTTTCATGGACATCGTTTAGAATAATTCTAAACTATAATCCAGCCCTTGATTTATATGAGATTTTTCCAGCGCTTGACGGGGCGGGGGGGCCCTGTCACAAGCCCCCTTTCAAAGCCATCGTGATTGAATGACCGACCTTCGCCATATCCGCAATTTCTCCATCATCGCCCATATCGACCATGGCAAATCGACCTTGGCCGACCGGCTGATCCAGCTGTGCGGCGCCGTCAGCGAACGCGAGATGGTCGACCAGATCCTCGATTCGATGGAGCTCGAGCGCGAGCGCGGCATCACCATCAAGGCCAATACCGTGCGCCTCGATTACACGGCGAAATCGGGCGAGAAATACGTGCTGAACCTCATCGACACGCCGGGCCATGTCGACTTCGCCTATGAGGTCTCGCGTTCGCTCGCCGCCTGCGAGGGATCGCTCCTCGTCGTCGATGCGAGCCAGGGCGTCGAGGCCCAGACGCTCGCCAATGTCTATCAGGCGATCAACAACAATCACGAGATCATCCCCGTCCTCAACAAGGTCGACCTGCCGGCGGCGGAGCCGGACCGCATCCGCCAGCAGATCGAGGATGTGATCGGCATCGATGCCTCCGATGCAGTCGAGATTTCCGCCAAGACCGGCCTCGGCGTGCCGGATGTGCTGGAAGCCATCGTCAACCGCCTGCCGGCACCCAAGGGCAACCGCGACGCGCCATTGAAAGCGCTCCTCATCGACAGCTGGTATGACCCCTATCTCGGCGTCGTCGTTCTCCTGCGCGTCGTCGATGGCGAGATCCGCAAGGGCCAGAAGATCAAGATGATGGCGACGGGCGGCTCTTATCAGGTCGAGCGTGTCGGCATCTCGCGGCCCAAGCGCGAAATGATCGACAAGCTGGGTCCGGGCGAGATCGGATTCTTCACCGCCGCCATCAAGGAAGTGGCCGACACCCGCGTCGGCGATACGGTGACGGACGAGAAGAACCCTGCCACCTCGCCGCTGCCCGGCTTCAAGCCGGCGCAACCTGTCGTCTTCGCCGGCTTCTTCCCCGTCGATGCGGCGCGCTTCGAGGATCTGCGCGAAGCCATGGGCAGGCTTCGCCTCAATGATGCGAGTTTCTCCTATGATATGGAAACCTCGGCGGCGCTCGGCTTCGGCTTCCGCTGCGGCTTCCTGGGGCTGCTCCATCTCGAGATCATCCGCGAGCGCATCGAGCGCGAATTCAATGTCGATGTCATCACCACCGCACCGTCGGTCATCTACAAAGTCAATCTCAATGACGGCACCCAGCTCGAATTGCACAATCCGGTCGACCTGCCGGAGCCCAACCACATCTCATCCATCGAGGAGCCGTGGATCGAAGCGACGATCCTGGTGCCCGACGAATATCTGGGCTCGATCCTGAAACTGTGCGAGGACCGGCGCGGGCGGCAGAAGCAGCTCACCTATGCCGGTGCCCGCGCCATGCTCGTCTACGACCTGCCGCTCAACGAGGTGGTGTTCGACTTCTATGACCGGCTGAAGTCGGTGAGCCGCGGCTATGCGAGCTTCGACTACAAGATGATCGGCTATGAGGAAGGCGACCTGGTGCGCATGGGCATCCTGGTCAATGCCGAGCCGGTCGATGCCCTGGCGATGATCGTGCACCGGGGCCGCGCCGAGCAGCGCGGCCGGGTGATGTGCGAGAAGCTGAAAGAGCTCATCCCGCGCCATATGTTCCAGATCCCGATCCAGGCGGCGATCGGCGGCAAGATCGTCGCCCGCGAGACCCTGTCGGCGCTGCGCAAGGACGTCACCGCCAAATGCTATGGCGGCGACATCACCCGCAAGCGCAAGCTCCTCGACAAGCAGAAGGAAGGCAAGAAGAAGATGCGCCAGTTCGGCAAGGTCGAGATCCCGCAGGAGGCCTTCATCGCCGCGCTCAAGATGGACGAGAATTAGCTCCTTTTCGGCAGAGGAACTCTCACATGAGCGCGGAGCAGCCGTCCGAGACGGAGAGCGTTGCCTATTTCAGGCGTGAGCTGTTTCGCACCCTCGGAAATCTCGCCAAGCCGGCCGCCGAGCAGATCGCTTATTTGCAGGAGATATTCCGCTCCATGAGAATGGAGCAGGAAGACGACTGGATCAGCGCTGACGAACTCGGACTGGAATTTGGCGACGCCTTCTCGGGCGCCTGCGGTGACCCGGTCGAGGAACGCTCGGCTGGCGACGCGAGCTCGGCCTGACGCAGATACAGATCGACGCTCTTACCCGGCTCGACGCCAAGCTCCTCGCCATGAGTGGTCAGGAAAATGCCGAGTTATGGCGCGGGCTTGCCCTCAAGCAGTCGCCACATTGGCAGGAAGTCCGCGACCTCGCGCTTGAATGCCTTGATCTGCTCGAAGGACCACAGTGGAGAAAAACCTTGGCCCCGTAAGTGCCGACGGCAAGAAGATGCGCCAGTTCGGCAAGGTCGTGATCCCGCAGGAGGCCTTCATCGCCGCGTTCAAGATGGACGGGAAATTAGCTTCCTCGTCAGGCGGTTGACTTTCCAGTGGATTGATATATATGTTTGGTATATATCATTGGAGTTGCCATGGAAACTGCCAAAATATTCTGGTCTGGGCGATCTCAAGCCGTTCGATTGCCGAAGGAATACCGCTTTGACACGGACGAAGTCCGTATTCGCCGTGAGGGCAACACCGTCATCCTCGAGCCCCTGGCTCAGGACTGGCGATGGCTGGACAAGGTCGTCGGGCCTGTGGATGAGGATTTCGCCCAAGCGGCAACCGAGCAACCAGCGGAGCAAAAGCGGCCGGAACTGGACTACTTCAAGTGAAGTTCCTGCTGGACGCGAATGCCGTCATAGCGCTTCTGAAAGGCAATGAGATGTTCCTGGCGCGCCTGCGTCACCACAATCCGCAGGATTTCGGCATTCCGTCAATCGTTGCACATGAGCTTTTTTACGGCGCCTTCAGAAGCCAGCGTGTCAGCACGAACCTGTCACGCCTTGACCATCTGCACTTCGAGATCGTCGATTTCAGTCGCGAAGATGCCCGCTGTGCCGGCGATATCCGCGCCAGACTGGCAGCAGCAGGTACGCCCATCGGCGCCTATGGTGTCCTGATTGCCGGACAAGCCTTGGCTCGAAAACTTGTCCTTATCACCCATAATGGACGCGAATTCGGAAGGATTCCAGATCTGCGCATTGAGGATTGGCAAATAGCTTAGCGTCCATCTCCAGGCTCGATATGACGGGAAATTGACCGAAACCTCCTTCGCTTGACCGTTCGGTGATCTGTCGTAATTTTGAGGCAATCTATTGGAACCATGAGCCCCAAGGCTCGTTCGGCTGATTGGCGAACTGACAAGAAGATGCGGCGCACGGCTTCTACGATTGTCGTCGGATTGTGTTTCCTCGCCTCGGCAGGGGCAGCCCTGGCGCGTCCGCCGCTCGATCAGCTCGACAGCGGCAAGGCGCTCTACCAGCGCATCGGCAAGGCGGAAGCTTCGCGCAACAAGATCCCCTTCGCCATCGTCGATGCGGTGATGCGGGTCGAGAGCGGCTACAAACCGGGGGCCCGCGGCGATGTCGGCGAAGTGGGCCTGATGCAGATCCTTCCATCGACCGCCGACATGATGGGCTTCAAGGGCTCGCTTTCGGCCCTGGCGGAGCCCGAAACCAACATCGCCTATGGCACGCAATATCTGGCCGAGGCCTGGCGCCTCGCCAACCAGGATATCTGCACCACGGTGATGAAATACCGGGCGGGCCATGGCGAGACGCGCTTCTCGGTCAAGTCGGTCGATTACTGCAAGCGCGTGCGCAATCACCTCGTCAGCATCGGCTTTCCGGTGACCGGCGAGGTGCCGAAGGCCACTTTCGGCTTCAATGAAGGCGGCGGCGGGTCGATCCGCGTCAAGGGCCGGATCCGGGTCAGGCTCGGCGGCAGTAAATGCTTCGCCCGGGTCGTCCAGCCGGGCCGCAATTTCGGCGGCTGCGTCTCGCGGGCGCTCCTGAAACAGAAGGGCCTGCTGAAATAGACGTTCCAGCCGGGGTTTCGAATATGCGGTGCCGGCTATACGAGGGGGACATGGGCGAGAAACCGAACGGTCCAGAGACCTTCAATGTGGCGGACTATCTGACCGACCTCGATGGCAAGCCGGTGATGCAGGTTGCCAGCATGCCCGACCTCGTAAATGTGGACCCCGTAGCAGTCTTCGAATGCAACCCCTATCGCCTGCTCCTTCTGGAGAATCCCACGACAATCAAGCATAGCCGAACCGGCAGGCCGGGCTTTATCAGCTATCAGTTTTCTTTAGCCGTTCTCAACATGGCAACAAGGCGGCTCGATTGGTTTATCGGCATTGAAGAGTCATCTCTGTCGGGCACCAGAATGCTAGGGGTTTTTGATACGTCCGAATACACCCATTCAGTTGTGGACGAGATCGGACCGGCAACTCGTGAAGAGTTTCTTGAGATCGCGATCGAGCTATTTCGGAAGTGGACCGGATGTTCCGCCGATCTGGTGCAAATCGCATGAACCCGCTGAGATGGTGATATTCACTTCCGCGCAAGGCCGAGGCTCGCGACGGCGATCAGCACGCAGGCGATGCCGATCATCTGGCTGGCACTCACCGCCTCACCCAGCAGGATAACCGCCAGGAGCACCGCTGAAACCGGCGCCACGGCGGTGAACAGGGAAGCCTCCGCGCCCGAGACCCGCGCCAGGCCGCCATACCACAGAAGATAGCCGCCGACCGTCGGCACCAGCGCATAATAGACCACCGCGGCGAGGGAGCTCGTGGTCACATCCGCCAAAGACGGGATTTCAAGCAGGGCCGGCAGCAGCGCAACGATGAGGCCGATACCGGTCATCAGCGTCGATTGCGCCAAAGGCGGGATCGGCACCTTAAGCCGTTTGTTGAGAAGAATGAACAAGCCCTCGCACAGGACGGCGGCGAAGATCAGGCTGTTGCCGAGGAGCGACGAGGCGGCGCCGTCGCGCGATTGCACGGCGATGGCGAAGACGCCTGCGGCGGCGAGGCCGATGGCGACGAGGACCATGGGCCGCGGGCGCTCGCCCAGGATCAGGACGGAGATCATGGCGGACACGACCGGCAAGGTGCCGACGATCACACCGGCATCGGCCGCCGAAGTGAGGCGCAGGCCTGAGATGAGCAAGGCGGTGTAGCCGACACTGCCGGCCGCCGACTGGACGAGGAGCAGCAGCCCGTCACGCAGGCTGGGGCGCGGCCAGGCGGTCCCGCTGATGTGCATGAGTGCGACGAGGAACGGCAAGGCGATGGCGAAGCGCAGCGCCGCGGCGGCGAAAGGCGGCAAGCCGCCGCCGATGATCTTGCTCGCGATCACCGTGCTGCCGACCAGGATCATGGCCGACGTCAGACAGGCATAGCCCACGAGCTTCTGCGACATCGCCGCAGATGAGCCCATCCGGATGGGTGCGTCTTGAACGGAATTGCGGACTAATACCCTCGCCCCCCAACGGGGGAGAGGAGGGGCCCAATGCGGAGCATTGGGAGGGTGAGGGGGAACGGACGGTGAGTTCTTCTATATTCTTGCAAAGAACGTCACGCCGGTTCCCCCTCACCCTAACCCTCTCCCCCGCAGGGGAGAGGGGATTACCGTCTAGGCCACCGCCTCCGCATAAAGCCGCGGCGACACGCCGTATTTGCGCACGAAGATGCGGGTCATGTGGCTCTGGTCGGCGAAGCCCGCGGCGAATGCCGCCTGCGCGAGCGGCAGGCGTGCGGCGATCAGCCGGCGCGCCAAGGCGATGCGACGCTGCATCACATAGGCATGCGGCGTGAGGCCCGTCGCCTTGCAGAACGCGCGTAGGAGCTGGAACCTGCTCAATCCCGCCTCTTGCGCGAGCGCCGCGAGCGTCAGGGGAGAGGCCGGATCATCATCGATCAATTGCCGAACGCTGCGGACGGCATCGGGAATACGGGGTTCCTTGCCCGCCTTCGGCCGCAAGGCGGCCAGAAGGATGAGGAGCAGCTCCTCGCGCTCGAGCGTCGCCTGACCGTCTTTCGTCATGGCCACGAACAGCGCGTCGAAGCGGCCGACCAACGGCCCGCCGCTCAACACCGGATGCGAGAATTCGAAAGCCTTCGTCCGGCCCTCGCTCATGTCGTCGACCATCGCTGAGATGACCGCGGGATCGAAATAGAGGATGCGCCAGGCGCGCCCATGATCGCCAATGGGAGCGCCGTCATGCACCTCGCCCGGATTGACGGTGATCACATCGCCCGTCCCCGCTTCCACCATGCCGCGACCGCTGAGCGAGCGATGCGCGCCCTGATGGATCACGCCGATGCCGAACTGATCATGGGTGTGGCGCGGAAAGACATGGCGCGTCGAGGCCAGGACCGCCTCGACGCCGGCCATGCCACAGCGCAGCATCCGGAACTGGCCTGTCGTCACTCGGGCTTGCGGCGCAAAACCGCCTGCAGTACGTCGCGCACACCGATGGCGCCGACGAAGCGCTCGCCTTCATCGAAAAGCGCCACCGGCGCCGTATCGGCGCGGTGCATGGCGAGCATCACGGTGCGCAAGGAGGTGCCGGGCGTTGCCCAGAAGACCGGGCGATCGTTCGGGCGCACCGGCTTCTCGGCCTCGGAACAGGCGACCCAGGTCGCTTTCTGCTTGTCGCGCTCGGCATCGACCACCTTGCGGTCGGGGCCGATCTTGAAGCGCGTGGTCCGCCTGCGGTCGAGCCACACCCAGCCCTCGCCCGCCTCCTCGAGATCGCGCGCATCGCGCATCACATTATAGGCGGTGAGCACGCTCAAGGGATTCACATTGGCGATGAATTCGCGCACATAATCATTGGCGGGGCGCAGCACGATGTCCTCCGGCCGTCCCGTCTGCACGATGCGGCCGCCCTCCAGGATCGAGATGTAGTTGCCGAGCTTGAGCGCCTCCTCGAGATCGTGGCTGACGAAGATGATCGTCTTCTTGAGCGTCTTCTGCAGCGACAGCAACTCGTCCTGCAGCTTGGTGCGGATCAGGGGGTCGAGCGCCGAGAAGGGCTCGTCCATCAGGAGGATCGGCGCCTCGGTCGCGAAAGCGCGCGCCAGGCCGACGCGCTGCTGCATGCCGCCCGACAATTCATGGCCGTATTTCTTCGCCCATTGGTCGAGGCCGACGAGCTTGAGCTGCTTGTCGACGCGCGCCGCGCGCTCGCCATCGGGCATGCCGGCAAGCTCGAGGCCGAAGCCGACATTCTCGGCGACGGTGCGCCAGGGCAGCAGGCCGAATTGCTGGAACACCATGGCGACGCGGTGCTGGCGCAGGCGCCGCAAGGTCTCAGGCGAGCAGGTCACGACATCGACCGGCTTGCCGTTGTCATTGACCACGACCTCGCCCCGCGAGACCTTGTTGAGGCCGTTGACGGCGCGCAGCAGCGTGGACTTTCCCGACCCCGAAAGGCCCATGAGCACGCTGATCTCGCCTTCCTTGACCGCGAGATTGGCCCCGGCGCAGCCTAAGACCGCGCCCGTCTTCTCCAGGATCTCGGTGCGCGAGGCGCCTTTGTCGAGCAGCTTCAGCCCTTCCGCCTCGCGCTCGCCGAAGACGATGTCGACATTCTTGAACTCGACGGCCGTGGTCATGACGCTTTCCTTTCGCCGACCCGGCAGACGCGGTCGAGAATGATGGCGAGCACCACGATGGCGATGCCGGCCTCGAGGCCTAAGGGAATGTTGACCGAGTTCAAGGCGCGCACCACCGGCTTGCCGAGGCCGTTGGCGCCGACGAGGGCGGCTATGACCACCATGGAGAGCGACAGCATGATGCACTGGGTGAGGCCCGCCATGATGGTGGGCAACGCCGCCGGCAACTCGACCTTCCACAATAATTGCCGCTTGGTGGCGCCGAAGGCTTCACCCGCCTCGATGAGCTGTTTCGGCACCGAGGTGATGCCGAGATGGGTGAGGCGGACCGGGGCCGGTATGGCGAAGATCACGGTGGCGATGAGGCCGGGGGCAAGGCCGAGGCCGAACAGGACGAGCACCGGGATGAGATAGACGAAGGTCGGCATGGTCTGCATGAGATCGAGGACCGGCCGCAAGACCCGAAACAGCCAGGGGCGGTGGGCGGCGGCGATGCCGAGCGGCACGCCGATCGCCATCGACACGCCGGCAGCAGCGATGACCAGCGCCAGGGTTTCGATCGTCTCCTTCCAGAAGCCGAGATTCATGATGAAGAGAAGGCCGATGGCCGTGGCGATGGCGAGCTTGATCGAGCGTTGCAAATACCAGGCGAGGAGGCTGATGAGAATGACGACGATGATCGGCGGCACCATCAGCACGAGATCGATAATGCCCTCAAGCACGAAGGTGAAGCCGCGCGCAATGCCGTCGAAGAACCATTCGAAGTTCGTCGTGAGAAAGCCGAAGAAGGCTTTGCCCCAGGCGCCGATCGGTATCTTCCAGGCGGTGATGAGTTGTGTAATCGGATCCATCTCAGCCCCTCCCCCTTGATGTTTTTTCTTTCAGCGTAACAAAAAGGCGACCCGCCGTCACGGGTCGCCTGTGATCTTTGCAACGATTGAAAACCTCAGCCGCCGAGCTTGGCCTTGACGGCTGCCGCGGCGTCGCCGCCGTCGAAGGTGGTCACGCCGTCGAGCCAGGGCGTGATGGCATCGGGATTGGCCTTGAGCCACTCGGTCGCCGCAACCTTGCCTTCCTTGCCGTCGGTCAGGATGCCGCCCATGATCTCGTTTTCCATCTTGAGCGTGAATTTGAGATTGCTGATGAACTTGCCGACATTCGGGCATTCGCCGACATAGCCCTTGCGCACATTGGTATGGACCGTGGCGCCGCCGAAATTGGGCCCGAAGACGTCATCGCCGCCCGAGAGATAGGCCATCTCGAAATTGGCGTTCATCGGATGCGGCTCCCAGCCGAGGAAGACGATATCGGCCTTCTTAGGCACCGACTTGGAGACCTGGGACAGCATGCCCTGCTCCGAGCTTTCGACCAGCTCGAAGCCCTTGAGGCCGAACTTGTCGCCCGAGATCATGTCGAGGATCAGCCGGTTGCCGTCATTGCCGGCCTCGATGCCATAGATCTTGTTGTCGAGCTTGTCCTTGAACTTGGCGATGTCGGCGAAATCCTTGAGACCCTCGTCATAAGTGTATTTCGGGACCGCCAGGGTGTATTTGGCGCCCTCGAGATTGACGCCCAGCGTCTCGACCGAGCCATCCTCGCGATAGGGCTTGATGTCGTTCTCCATGGTCGGCATCCAGTTGCCGAGGAAGACATCGATGTCTTTGCTCTTGAGCGAGCTGTAGGTGACCGGCACCGACAGGACCTGGATTTCCGGCTCGTAGCCCAGCGCCTCGAGCAGCACGTTGGCCGTCGCCGTGGTGGCGGTGATATCGGTCCAGCCCACATCCGAGAAACGCACCTTCTTGCAGGCGTCAGCATCGCCGGCCGCCGCCGCTCCCGCCATGACGGTCAGGCTGGCGCCCAGTGCCAACAGGCCAAGCAAGGCTTTGAGCTTCATGGTCATTTGATCCTCCCTATGGATATCTTTGGAATAAAGACTACTCTCTTTCGCCGGGGGATCGTCAAGCTTTTTATTGGACGGGCGTCCAATGAACGTAATAAGCTCGGCGGTCCAATCTTCGCGAGGGGCCAATGCCCAAGAGGGGAATGAAGCCGATCCGCCGCCAGCAATTGATCGATGCGGCGATCGCCTCGATTCACGAGCACGGTTTTTCCAGCGCGACGGTCGCCCGCATTGCCCGCAAGGCCGGGGTGTCGACCGGCATCGTGCACCACTATTTCACCGACAAGACCGACCTTCTCGCCTCCACCATGCGCTCCCTGCTCGATCTTTTGCGGCGCGAGGCGGTGATGCGCATGCGCATCGCCCACACACCGATCGAGCGCATCTACGCGATCATCCATGCCTCCTATGGCGATCAGCAGTTCTCCGAGGAAGTGTTCTCCGCCTGGCTGGCGCTTTACGGCAATGCGCGCGACTCCGACAAACTGCAGCGCATCCTGCGCATCTACCACAGGCGGCTGCACAGCAATCTTCTCCACAATCTCGTGCCCCTCATCGGGCGCGAGCGCGCCCAGGACGTGGCGCTGGGCATCGGCGCCCTCATCGACGGCCTGTGGCTGCGCTATGCGCTGACCGGCCGGCCGGAGAACGCCGAGACGCCGCGCGCACTGACCCGCGCCTATGCCGACGCCATGATCGCCGGCAAGTAATGATGATTCATGTTTGCGCATGACCTCGTCCGAAAAACCTGCAACTTTTCGGGATCAAGCTTGAAGGGAGCAAAAAATGAAACCGGTGAAATGGGGCATCATCTCGACCGCCAATATCGGCATGGCCAAGGTCATTCCGGGCATGCTGAAGAGCAAGGAGCTCGACGTCGTGGCGATCTCGTCGCGCGACAAGAAGACGGCCGAGGCCGCGGCGAAGAAGCTCGGCATCAAACAGGCCTATGGCTCCTATGAGGAGATGCTGGCCGACCCCGATATCGAGGCGGTCTACAATCCCTTGCCCAACCACTTGCATGTGCCCTTGACCCTCGCCGCGGTCAAGGCCGGCAAGCATGTGCTGTGCGAGAAGCCCATCGCCATCACCGCGAAAGAGGCCAAGAAGCTCAAGAAGGTGCCGAAGGGCATCTATGTGGCGGAAGCGTTCATGGTGCGCCATGCGCTGCAATGGCGGGCGGTGCGCGAAAGGATCGAGAAGGGCGAGATCGGCACGCTCCGGCTCATGCAGGTGTTCTTCACCTATTATCTCGACGATCCGAAGAATGTGCGCAACATCGCCAAGATCGGCGGCGGCGGGCTGCTCGACATCGGCTGCTATCCGATCACCGTGGCGCGCTACATCTTCGATGCCGAGCCCAAGGCGGTGACCGCGGTCTTCGACCGCGACCCCAAATTCAAGACCGACCGGGCGGCGAGCGGGCTCGCCGATTTCGGCAAGGGCAGGCAATTGTCCTTCGCCATCTCGACCCAGACGGCACCCTTCCAGCGCGTGCAGATCGCCGGCACCAAGGGCCGCATCGAGGTCGAGATCCCGTTCAACGCCCCGCCCGACAAGCCCAACCGCTATTTCGTGCAGGGCATGGCGATGAACGAAGGCAAGAGCTACGAACTGCCGGTGAGCGATCAATATCAACTGCAGGCGGAAGCCTTCGGCCGCGTCATCCGCAAGGACAAGAAAGCGGCCTACGGCATCAAGGACGCGATCCAGAACATGAAGATCATCGACGCCTTCTTCCGCTCCGAGAAGAGCCGGAAGTGGGAAGAGGTGTGAGTCACATTTGGCCATACAACCCTTGGGTTAAGACACGTGCCGCATGTTATGGGTATTTCCAGGTCATTTAATGGGTATTCCGCTCTTTGGCCTCGTTCGGAGTATGTGTTAGTCTTGCTCTTATGGGCCTGACCAAGAAACCACGCGAAAAAGGCATCTTCTCCGACCTCGAGCGCAGCTTCGCGAGTCGTTTGGGATTAGAAATCTCCGACATCGGAGCGTTGACTTTAATCCGTCCCTCGCCAGCGCGCCCGAGACTTTTCTATCGATCTTTTCTGATGTGGATTCGATATGGCGCAAGGCGACAACTGGCCCAGATTTTAGGGCTTCGCGAGAGAACTTTCGTTGGTTCAAACCACAGCTGGCGATCAGCGAGAAGAACCGCAGCCCGGAGGTGACCCTCGAACGATCAATCGTCAGGGCATGCTATCAAGCAGGTCGACAAGACTGGGCAAATCAGGTCCCTCTCATTTCAGGACTCGCCGGAAAGCATGCTTACAAGCGCCGAGCCATCGATCTCGTCCAACACTTGGCCCCCAACGAGCTCACACTTGTTGAGCTGAAGATCGACAGCGATACACCATTATATGCTGCTGCGGAGATAACCATCTATTCTATGTTATGGCTGCTGACGAAACGCGACCAAGCAAGCTTAGACTTGCCCACCAGTCCACTTCTCACTTGTCGAAACCTACACCTCGTCGTACTGGCGCCAGGGGCATTTTATAGGGACTTTGAATGCGACCATGTCGCCCGCTTCTTTCGTGAAGGCCTTGGGGCGTTGGCTCAGGATCGCGACTTGATTATCAAGTTCGAGTTTTCCGCCTTTCCTGGTACTTTCTCTTGGCCTAGCAAGCTGAGTGATGCGGAATTGCTTTGGCATTTTGAGAATGCTGCGCGGCTCTAATTGTTACATTCCCAAGAGACAAATCAAACGTGGTTAAAATCCCAGAGAACCTTCGCAACAGCTTTGTTCCCGGCCTTCCAGTCGACGACTTGATCTCCATCTATCTCTCCGCACCAGGCGACGAAGTCTCAAGTGGCAAGTTTACCAGCCCGGAGTCGTCGGCAGCTCTCGCTGCGAATGTTTTCGGCTTCTTCCTTCATAAGCCATACCTACTTCCACTGATACCCGATGTCTCCAGCCAGGAGCCGGTGGCAGTGAAACTCGAAGCATTATTGCCTTTCCCTTGGAACGGCGGACGACACCCTTGCCTCGACGCTCTGATATCGACGAAAGATAGTTTGATCGGAATAGAGTCAAAGCGATTTGAACCCTTCCGGCTGAAGCAGCATAAAGTGCCAGCCAGCTCATATCGGCGCGATATCTGGGGTTCAAATATGTATCGATATCGCAAAGCGTTGGAAGAGGTTTGGAATGACGATGGTGGCTATCGGTATCTCGACGTGGCTCAATTAGTTAAGCATGCGTTTGGTTTGCGAACTGCAGTCCATCAAGATCTCCTTCAACACGGCAAACAACCAATACTGGTCTACCTCTTTTCGGAGCCTCGTCACTGGCCATCAACCGGCCGCCAGATCAATGCGGCTGAACACCTCGCACACCAGAATGAGATTGACCGATTTTGTGAATTGGTGGCAGGCGACGAGGTCAAGTTCGTGGCGCTAAGTTACTCAAATCTCATCCGAGCGTGGGGTCAACATTCAGATCAGTCGGTTCGCGATCACATAGCCGCAATTGTCGAACGTTACCCGGAAACTGCCTCGCAGTGCGCTAGAACCTGACATGAGCGCAACTTCATAGTTACTGAGTTCATCTCTTCGTCCGCATCAACTCGTTGAAGTATTGGCTTAGCTCCACAGCCTCGCCGCCCCTCTGACGCCGCTCTTCTCGCCGTGCTTGGCGCGCGCCACTTTGATCGTCGCGGCGCCCGAAAACGCATAGCGGCCGGCGCGCGGGCCTAGTTCCTCGACGAGTTCCGGCAGGCCTGACAGCCCGCCGCCGATCACAAAAATGTCGGGATCGATCACGTTGACGATCGCCGCCGCGAGTCTCGCCAGCCGGTCGGCCAGGCGATCGATCGCCGCCTTGGCTTGTGTGTCGCCCGCCCTCGCCATGGCCACGATCTCGGGCCCTTTCAACCGGGCGCCCGTCGCCTTCTCATAGTCGCGCGCCAGCCCCGTCCCCGACACATATTGCTCGACGCAGCCCTTCTTGCCGCAGAAGCAGGGAATGAGCGGCCATTCGCTTTCATTGGGCCAGGGCATGGGCGTGTGGCCGAATTCCGCCGCCTCGTTATTGGGCCCATGGCGCAGCTTGCCGTCGATGACGAGGCCGCCGCCCAAGGCCGTGCCGATGGTGAAGCCCGCCACCACCGGATGGCCCGCCCCCGCCCCGTCATAGGCTTCCGACAGAGCGAAGCAATTGGCGTCATTCTCGAGACGCACCGCGCGCCCGAGGAGACGCTCGATATCTTTGGGCATCGGCTTGCCGTTGCAGTCGAGGATATTGGCGTTGCGCCACAGCCCCGTCTTCGGCGCCACCGAGCCCGGCGCGCCGATGCCGACCGTCGCCTGAGTGTCGGCATGCGCCTCGGCCTCGCGCACCAGCCCGGCAATGGCGCTGAGGATCGCGTCATAGGTCTTGGGCGTCGGCACGCGCTTCTCGAAGCGGACGCCGCCATCGCCCGCCAGAACGATGCAATCGATCTTGGTGCCGCCGAGATCGATGCCGATTCGGTCAGGCGCGGTTATAGGCGTCGTCATAGCGCACGATGTCGTCTTCGCCGAGATAGTCGCCGAACTGCACCTCGATGATCTCGACCAGGCCCTGATGATGGTTCTCGAGCCGGTGCCTGGCGCCTTGCGGGATGTCAACCGATTGCGACCGGGTCAGCGTCAGAACCTTGTCGTCGACGGTCACGGTGGCGGTGCCGGTGACGACCGTCCAATGCTCGCCCCTATGCTTGTGGCTCTGCAGCGACAGGCGCCCGCCCTCAGTCACGACGATGCGCTTCACCTTGAAGCCCTTGCCCTCGTCGAGCACATGGAACGAACCCCAGGGGCGGTTTTCACTATACATCACGGACCTCCTAACTCTTCGACAAAGGCTTCTTCCCACGGATCATGTCGGACGCCTTTTCCGCGATCATGATCGTCGCCGCATTGGTGTTGCCGGTGATCACATTGGGCATGATCGAAGCATCAGCGACGCGCAAGCCCTTGATGCCGCGAAAGGTGAGATCGGGATTGACCACCGCCCCATCGTCGATCCCCATGCGGCAGGTGCCGGCCGGATGATGATCGGTCTTGGCCGAGGCGCAGGCATAGGCCGCAAGCTCGTCATCGCTTCCGACCTCGGGCCCCGGCACGCGCTCGGCGAGGACGAAACGCTTGAGCGCCGGCTTCGCCATGATCTCGCGCGCGAGCTTCAAGCCGCGCAGCGACATCTCGCGGTCATGCGGATCGGCCCAGTAATTGGGATCGATGAGCGGTGCCGTCCTGGGATCAGCGGAGGCCAGCCTGACCGTGCCGCGCGAGCGCGGCCGCATATAGGCGCTGTTGAGCGTGACCCCGGCATTCTTCAGCTTGGCGATGCCCGCCTCGATGCCGGACCCGAAGCCCAGATGGAACTGCATGTCGGGGGCTGCGGCATTCTCGTCGACCTGGGCGAAGCCGCCGGTCACGAAAAGGCTCGAGGCCGCGGGCCCGCCGCGAAACAGGAGGTAGAGCACGCCGGCATACGCCGTCCACAGCGGCTTGCCATATTTGTCGTAGGTGTGGTCGCCGGTGCATTCGCTGATGGCGCAGAGATCGAGATGGTCCTGGAGGTTCGATCCGACGGCAGGCGCATCCAGCACCGGCGTGATGCCGAGCGATTTGAGATGATCGGCAGGCCCGATGCCCGACAGCATCAGAAGCCGCGGCGAGCCGATGGTGCCGCAGGATAGGATCACCTCGCGCTTGGCGCGCAAAAATTCCCGCCGGCCCGCAGCGGCCACCTCGATGCCCAGGGCACGGTTTCTCTCGACCATGACGCGCAGCACCTCCGCATCGCGCCTGACGGCAAGATTTGGCCGGCTCAGCGCCGGCTTCAAATAGGCCGTTGCCGCCGATGAGCGCCGGCCGTTCTTCTGCGTCACCTGGTAGAACCCGACACCCTCCTGGCGGGCACCGTTGAAATCGGGATTGCGCGCGAGGCCCGCTTCCCCGGCAGCTTCGAGGAAGGCCTCGGCGATGGGCAAGGTCGCCCACGGGTTGCTGACGCCCAAGGGGCCGTCAAGCCCATGGAATTCGTCGCGGAAGTGGCTGTTGCCCTCGGCGCGCTTGAAATAGGGCAGCACGTCGCGATGGCTCCAGCCGCTGCAGCCCGATTGCGCCCAAAGATCGTAGTCTTGCGCATTGCCGCGAATATAGACCTGCGCATTGATGGTCGAGCCGCCGCCGATCACCTTGGCCTGCGTGTACCAGAAGACCCGGTCCTGCATGTGCTTCTGCGGCACGGTGGACCAGCCCCAGCTCGCAATCCCCTTGGTCATGCGGGCGAAGCCGGCCGGAATGTGGTAGAGCGGATGGCGGTCGCTGCCGCCCGCCTCGATCAGGAGGACGCTCGTATCCTTGTCTTCCGAGAGGCGGCTCGCCAGGACGCAGCCGGCCGATCCGCCGCCGGCGATGATGTAGTCGTAATCCTTCATCTCAGACGATGCGCTGCTCGGTGCCCGGATCGAAGAACACCGCCTTGTCGAGATTGAAGGCGAGCATCGCCTTCTTGCCGGGCGAGACTTTCGCATCGGCCCTGAGCCGAGCCACCACCTCCTTGCCGCCCAGATGGGTGATGGCGAAAGTGTCGGAGCCCGCGGGCTCGACCACCTCGATCTGGCATTCCGAGGTCACGACGCCTGGCGAGTTGCGGTCGGCGCCATCGGGATCGGTCAGCGCTTCCGGCCTGATGCCGAAGATCACATTGCGGCCGGCATGCTTGGCGATCCTGCCCGCCCCTCCGGGCAAGGCGAGCGTCAGCGGGCTGCCCGAACGCTGCGGCATCGACAGGCGCAGATCGTTGCCGCTCTTCTCGACACTGACCGGGATGAGGTTCATCGCCGGTGAGCCCATGAAGTCGGCGACGAACATATTGGCCGGGCTGTTGTAGATCTCGGCCGGCGTGCCGAATTGCTGCAACAGGCCATCTTTCAGCACGGCGATGCGCGTGGCGAGCGTCATCGCCTCGATCTGGTCATGCGTCACATAGACGATGGTGGTCTTCATCGACTGGTGTAGGCGCTTGATCTCGGTGCGCATGTCGACGCGCAGTTTGGCGTCGAGATTGGAGAGCGGCTCGTCGAACAGGAAAACCAGCGGGCGGCGCACGAGCGCCCGGCCCATGGCAACGCGCTGGCGCTGGCCGCCGGAGAGCTGGCTCGGCTTGCGGCTCAGAAGGTGCTTGATCTGCAAGATCTCCGAGACCTCGCTCACCGCCTTGTCGCGCTCTTCCTTGGGCACGCCCCTGATCTCCATGCCGAAGGCGATGTTCTGCGCCACCGTCATATTGGGATAGAGCGCATAGGACTGGAACACCATGGCGATATCGCGTTCGGAGGGATGCAGGTTCTTGACATCGCGGCCATTGATGTGGATTTCACCCTTGGTGATCGTCTCGAGCCCGGCAATGGTGTTGAGCAAGGTCGACTTGCCGCAGCCCGAGGGGCCGACGAGCACGAGGAAGCCGCCCTCATCGATGGCGAGGTTGATGCCCTTGAGCACATCGACCGTGCCGAAGCGCTTTTCGAGATTCCTGATTTCAAGAAACGGCATGGGTCACCCTTTGACTGCGCCGGCCATCAATCCCCGCACGAAATACCGGCCCGATACGATATAGACGATCAAGGTCGGCAAGGCGGCGAGGATGGCGCCGGCGAAATGCACGTTATATTCCTTAACCCCCGTCGATGAGCTCACCAGGTTGTTGAGCGCCACCGTCATGGGGAGCGAATAGGAATCGGCGAAGGAGACGCCGAACAGGAAGTCGTTCCAGATGTTGGTGAACTGCCAGATGACGGTGACGACGATGATCGGCCCCGAGCTCGGCAAGAGGATGCGGCGGAAGATCTGGAAGAAGCTCGCCCCATCGATCATCGCAGCGCGCACCAGTTCGGTCGGGAAGGCTTCATAGTAATTGCGGAAGAACAAGGTGGTGAAGCCGATGCCGTAGACGGCGTGGACGAGCGAGAGGCCCCAGGTGGTGCCGGCGAGGCCCAGGAGGCCCAAGACCTTGGCCATCGGAATGAGCACGATCTGGAACGGGATGAAGCAGGAGAGCAGCATCAGCGTGAAGACCAGATTGTCGCCGGGAAAGCGCCATTTGGTCAGCACATAGCCATTGAGCGCGCCGAGCAGCGTCGATGCGGCGACGGCGGGGGCGACCATGATGATCGAGTTGAGGAAATAGGGACGCAAGCCCGTCGGCTGAACACCGATCTGGGCTGTCGACCAGGCGCTGAGCCAGGGCTCGATGGTGAATTGCTGCGGCAGCGCCAGCATGTCGCCCTGGCGGATCTCGTCCAGGGGTTTTAGCGAATTCACCAGCATCACATAGAGCGGCAGGAGATAATAGATCACGAAGACGATGAGGACGGCATAGATCAGGATGCGCGTCCACGACGTCGTCTTCATCGCGGTTTCGGGAGAGGCGGCGCTCATGACCGGCGACCTATGCGCAATTCGGAATAGAGATAGGGAATGATGATCGAGGCGATCATGATCAGCATGATGGTGGCGGAAGCCGCACCGATGCCCATGGAATTGCGGGTGAAGGTGTAGGAATACATGAAGGTGGCGGGCAGTTCGGTCGCCTGGCCCGGGCCGCCGCCGGTCAGCGCGATGACGAGGTCATAGGCCTTGATGGCGAGATGGGCGAGCACGACGAAGGCCGAGAGGAATACCGGGCGCATCAGCGGGATGATGATGCGGCGATAGATCATGACATTGGAGGCGCCGTCGATCTGCGCCGCCTTGATGATCTCGTTGTCGACGCCGCGCAGGCCCGCCAGGAACATCGCCATCACGAAACCCGATGACTGCCAGACCGCGGCGATCACCAGCGTGTAGATCGCCATGTTGCGGTCCTTGATCCAGGTGAAGGAGAAGCTCTCCCAGCCCCATTGATGCATCGTGTGCTCGAGGCCGATGCCGGGATCGAGGAACCATTTCCAGGCGGTGCCGGTGACGATGAAGGAGAGCGCCATCGGATAGAGATAGATCGGACGCAGCACGCCCTCGGCGCGGATCTTCTGGTCGAGCAGGATGGCAAGCCCTAAGCCCAGCACCGAGCAGACGATGATATAGAGCGAGCCGAAGATGGCGAGATTGCCGAGCGCCCGCCACCAATGCGGCAACGCCCACAGTTTCGTATAGTTCTCCCAGCCGACCCAGCCGAAAGACGGCAGCATCTTCGAGTCGGTGAAGGACAGATAGCCGGTGAACAGGATGAAGCCATAGACGAAGATCAGCGTGGCCGCGAAGCTCGGCGCCAGCACGATGCGCGGCAGGAGCTCCTGGAGGTAGTTTCTCGCTGACGGCGCCGCGGCAGCCTGAACTGTGGCTTCAGCCATCTCTCAACATTCCATGATTTCCCCTTCTCCCGCGCGCAGCGTGGGAGAAGGTGGCCGACAGGCCGGATGAGGGCTCTTTCTCGAAGCCGCTAAAGATTTCAATAGCAATTCCTTTGCAACAAAGAGCCCTCACCCGCCCTATCGGGCACCCTCTCCCATCCTTCGGACGGGAGAGGGGAAGAATGGATAGGCCCCGGTGTCTGTGCCGGGGCCTTTCCACCATGCGAAGGTCCTTACTTCGCCGCGGCAACCGCAGCCGCGAGCTCCTTGGCGGCGGCCTCGGAATCGAGCTCGCCGTTGAAGTGGCGGGTCACCACGTCATAGAGCGCGTTCTTGATCGCGGCCGGAGCCGCATAGCCATGCGCCATCGAACCCATGAGCGAGCCCGAGGCAGCGGCCTCGGCCAGATCCTTCATGCCCTTCTTGCCGCAGTCGTCGAAGGCGGTGTCAGGCACATCGGTGCGCGCCGGCACCGAGCCCTTGACCACGTTGAAGGACGACTGGAAGGCCGGATTCTCGATGGCCGACGCCATTTCGAGCTGCGCCTTCTGCTTGTCCTCGCCGACCTTGAACATCATGAACATGTCGGAGTTGAAGGTGACGGCGCCTTGCGTGCCGGGGAAGCGGATGCAGACGAAATCCTGACCCGGCTTCTGTCCGGCCTTGACGAACTCGCCCTTGGCCCAGTCGCCCATGAATTGCAGGCCGGCTTTGCCTTCGATGACCATTGCGGAAGCCAGGTTCCACTCGCGTCCGGAGAAATTGTCATCGACATAGGAGCGCAGCTTGGTCATGCGGTCGAAGACTTCCTTCATCTTGGGCGAGGCCAAGGTATCGGGATCGAGATCGATCATCGCTTTCTTGTAGAAGTCGTTGCCGAAGGAGAGCACGACCGCATCGAAGATCGTCGCGTCCTGCCAGGGCTGGCCGCCATGAGCGACCGGCGTCAGGCCGGCGGCTTTGAACTTGTCGAGCAAAGCGATGAGCTCGTCCCAGTTCTCCGGCGCCTTGCCGCCCGCGGCATCGAGCGCCTTCTTGTTGATCCACACCCAGTTGGTCGAGTGGACGTTCACCGGTGCGGCGATCCACTTGCCGTCATATTTGGCAAAACCCTGCAGCGCCGCCGGAATGACTTTGTCCCAGCCTTCCTTGTCGGCGACCGCACCGAGATCGCCCACCACGCCTTGCTTGGCCCAGTCGGTGATGTCGAAACCCAGAGCCTGCACGGCGGTCGGCGGATTGCCGGCCGTGACGCGGGCGCGCAAGGCGGTCATCGCCTGCTCACCGCCGCCGCCGGCGACCGGCATGTCCTGCCAGGTGACGCCCTTGGCTTCGAGATCCTTCTTCAGCACATCGAGGGCCGCGGCTTCACCGCCCGACGTCCACCAGTGGAGCACTTCCACCGAGTCGGCCGCCTGAGCGGCAACGGCGAGCCCTGAGGCAAACACGCTGGTCAACAGCAATCTACGCAACATGAAATCCTCCCTAAGTTGCGATACGCATTCCGGCACCTGAAGCGATGCCGGCTAATCTTTCAGAGCAAAGAGCCAAGGCTGATTGCGCTGTCATCAGGGATATTCTCCCTGAAGCTTTGCGCGAAGCTCAACCCTTGGCAATTGAATAGTCTCCTCCCTGGCCCGTCGTTGGTTTTGTTGTTCCCGGACCTGTGCAGCGATCTGTAACGTTACAGATTTTCCTTGTCAACCTCGCTGTGACCGGATCATATGTATTACAATTGCAATTGTTGGACTGTTGACATTTTCGGGCGGGGACTCGATATGGTTTCAGCCGAAATTCTGAAACGTTACAGGAACCATGGAGCGCCGCAGTAGAGCCAAGCCGGGCAAGCGTCTTGCGGGCGGGCAGCCGACGCTCAGGACGATCGCCGACCTTGCCGGGCTCGGCGTCACGACGGTGTCGCGGGCGCTGAAGGACGGGCCCGAGCTCGCCGCCCTAACCAAGGCCCGGGTGCGCGCCATCGCCGAAGAGATCGGCTACCGGCCGCATCGCGCCGGCGTGCGCCTCAAGACCGGGCGCACCTTCGTCATCTCCTTCGTGCTCAACCAGGCCGACGACATGAGCGACTATGCGCGCCGCCTGATCATGGGCATCAGCCAGGCGCTGCGCGGCACGCAATATCACCTGCAGGTGCTGCCGCAGAATATCGACCAGGACCCGATCGATCCCGTCCGCTACATCGTCGACACGCAAGCCGCCGACGGCATCATCCTCACCCATTCGGAGCCGCAGGACCTCAGGGTGAAGATGCTGCTCGAGCGCGACTTCCCCTTCATCACTTTCGGGCGCACCGAACTCGCGACACCGCATCCTTATTTCGATGTCGACAATTTCGATTTCGCCTATCGCGCCGCCGAGGCGCTGATCGCGCGCGGGCGCAAGCGCATCGTCATCGTGCTGCCGCCCGCGCAATATACCTATAGCGGCCATCAGCTCGCCGGCTACCGCCGGGCGCTGTTCGAAGCGGGGCTCGAGCCGCGCATCGCCCAAGGCGTCGATCTCTATTCGCCGGCCTTCACCTTGCGCGCCTATGCCAATGCGCTGGCGACGGGGAGCGATGCGCCGGACGGCATCATCTGCGGGTCGGAACTGCAGGCACTGGGAATGATTCTGGGCTTCCAGGAGGCGGGCTTCGTCATCGGCAAGGATGTCGACATCGTCAACAAGAAGACCTCGAACATCCTCGACCTCGTCCAGCTACCGACGCTGCAGTTCTTCGAGGACCTCATTCGCGCCGGCCATGACTGCGCGAAATTCCTGCTGAAGCGCATCGACGGAGAAGCGCCGATGAGCGAGATGCAGTATCTTGATTTCACCAGCTTCAGCGAAGGGCCGCCTTAGACTTCCTTGGACGTGCGATGCCGACACGGTTGATCCGGCGCAGCAGATGAGCGAGCCTTTCGCCAAAACCTGGGCGGAGGTTCGACCGGCTTTCGCCGGGGTCGCGATAAGCCGTTGAAATAGCCTGCCGTTCAAGCTCCCTGAGATGCATCAGCGGTCCGAGCGGGTTCACGTCATACATGGACTTGTCTCCTGCTATATGAGAGGAAACTAAAAGAGGGCCGTCACCTGAGCGTCATGGGCAACGTCAACACACCGCAAAATCGGCAATTGCGGCCCGCCGCGAGCCTCGAAATTCGTCTCCTGGGACCGCTCACCGTCCACCTGGACGGCAAGGCTCTCGCCATTCCGGCCAAGAAGACCCGGGCCCTCCTTGCCTATCTGGCCCGGCGCGAAGGCGTCGACATTGCCCGCACCACCCTCGTCGGACTGCTGTGGGGTGAAAGAGACGAGACGCAGGCGCGGGCGTCACTGCGCCAGTCTTTGTCCGAGCTGCGCGGCGCGCTCGGCGCGGCCGCCGAGGCCATTGCGGCCAGCAAGGAGTCGGTCAGCTTCGTGCGGGGCGCCGCCTGGCTCGACACGCGGATACTGGAGACGGCGACCACAGGCGAGAACGAGGCGGCGCTCGGCGAGGCGGCAGCACTCGTCGCCGGTGATTTCCTCGAAGGCCTCGCGATCGACGAGCCCGCATTCGATCAATGGCAAGCCGCTGAGCGCGAGCGCTTTCGTCTCATGACCCTGTCGATCCATGACCGGCTGATGAAGCAGTCGGAACATCGCGGGAATATCGAGGAGACCATCAACCACGGTCTCAAGATGCTCAGCCTCGATCCGTTGCAAGAGGCGGTGCACCGCACGCTGATGCGGCTCTATGTGATGCAGGGGCGGCCCGATGCGGCGCTGGCTCAGTTTGAGCGGTGCGAGCGCGAGCTTGCGGACCAGCTCGGCGTGAGGCCCGAGGCGGAAACGGAAGCTCTCATGCGTTCCATCCGGACGAGCCGGCGCGAAGGCTCGTCCAGGCCCAGGACGCAACCGCCTTCGGCTGCGGCCGAGAAGCCTTCGCTCACGGTCCTGCCCTTCGCCAATCTTTCAGCCGAACCCGAGCATGGTTTCTTCGCGCAAGGGCTGACGCAGGACATTGTCGGCGCCCTGTCGCGAATAAAGGAACTGCTTGTCGTTTCCAGCAATGCGAAACAGGGATCGGCAGGTATCGTCGATCTTGCGCAAGACCTCGGCGTAAACTTCGTTCTCGAAGGCAGCGTGCGTGCCGCGGGCTCACGCATCAGCGTTGCGGCACATCTCGTCGACGGCCGGTCGGGCAAGCATGTGTGGGCCGAACGCTACGAAGGCGAGCTCGGCGACATCTTCGCGGTGCAGGATCAGATCACCCAGGCCATCGCCTTGGCGATGCAGGCGAAGCTCACCGCCGGCGACATGGCGCGGTTCTGGGAAGGACAGACCCGCAATCTGCGCGCCTGGGAGAAAATGGTCGCGGCCCGCGACGCTTTTCTGCGCTTCAACAAAAGTGACAACGAAGACGCTCGCCGTCTGCTCGAGGAGGCGATCAAGATCGATCCCGGCTACACCGGTGCCATGGTGCTGCATGGCATGACCCATTGGTGGGATGCGCGGTTCAACCGGGCGATCGACAGGGGCCACTCGCTTCGCCTGGCGGAAGAGGACTGCCGGAGGGCCCTCGCTCTCGATCCCCATCTGGGGATTGTCCAGATGCTCAGAGGCGGAATCGCCTGGCTGCGCGGCGAGCATGATCAGGCCATGGAATTCGCCCAGCAGGCCGTCAGCCTGGCGCCCAGCGACGCCCACTCCGTGGCCTTTCTGGCGATGCTCTACATGTATGCGGGCGAACACGGGAAATCGATCGCGACACTCAAGCTCGCGCAGCGGCTTTGTCCGCAATACCCGCCCTGGTACACCTATTATGAAACCTACAACAATCTGTGGACGGGCAATCTGGCGGCCGCCCTCGAGCTGGGCCGCCTCTATCACAGCCAGGAGCCGGACGAGCCTTTCGCCTACATACTCCTCGCCACCGTTCTTGCCTTCCAGGGCGAGAAGAAGGCGGCGGCCGCGATGATCGACGAGTTGCGCCTGCGCTTTCCGGGCTTCGGAATGGCGAACATGCATCTGTCGCAGCACTATAGGGAGCGCGAGAAGTTCGAGAAGGTCACGACTTTGCTGCGCGAAGCCGGATTGCCGGACTGACTGCCTCAGCAAATGGAAAGCTGAAAACCCGAAACATCTACGCTCCGGCGATGACATCCAGTCCCGCGCGGAGAAAAATTCCTTGACCCGTCGCTGCTTTGGCCGTTGTGTACCAATCCTGAATTGGTTCGCACCATTGGACTCCAGCAGGAAGGCCCATGGCTGAAAACGCGCTTGGCAATTCCAATTACGCGCTCGAGAAATTGCGCGGCCTCTTGCGTTCGAACGGTTTCGACAGCACCGGAAAGCTGCCGACCGAAAGAGCGCTCGCGGAAGAGCTGGGCGTCGGCCGCAGAGCCGTCAGGCGCGCGCTGGAAGTTCTCGAAACCGAGGGCCTGATCTGGCGCCGGCAAGGATCCGGCACCTATGCCGGACAGCCGCGCCATGATCTCGACCGGCATTTCGGCGCCATCCTCGACAAGACCGACTTCATGGAAGTGATGGAAGTCAGGCTCAGGATCGAGCCGCAGCTAGCGCAACTCGCCGCCCTCAGGGCAAAGCCCGCCGATGTCCAGCGCATGAATGACCTCGTCGCCCGGATCGGGGGAAGCTCCGATGCCGATGCGCATGAATTATGGGACGGCGCGCTGCACCGGCAGATCGCGCAATGCGCCGGCAACCGTCTCTTCCTCGCTATTTTCGACGTGGTCAACCGCGTCCGCCAGGACCAGGCCTGGCAGAAGATCCGCGAACGGGCACGCAAGGCCGCAGGCCCCTTGGGATCCAAGGGACTGCTCAACCGGCAGCATGCGGAGATCGTCGCGGCGATCGGCGCGCATGATCCGGGCAAGGCCGGGGAAACCATGCGGCAGCATCTGCTGACGCTGCAGGAGAACCTGATCCGCGTCACCTCGAGCGGTCGCGAAGAGGAGGACGCCGAGGCGCGCAGCGCCTGATTCAAACTATCAGAAAGGGTCGCCGGACCCTCGCATCAAAGGAGAAACGCCATGAAGCCTGCCGTCTTTCTCACAACGACGCTGACAGCCCTGCTGCTTTCGGCATCGGCGATGGCCGCCGAGCTCAAGATCGGCCTCGCCAACGACCCGGACGTGCTCGATCCCGCGCAGTCGCGCACTTTCGTCGGCCGCATCGTCTATACGGCGATGTGCGACAAGCTCGTCGATGTCGGACCGGACCTCGCCATCGTCCCGCAGCTCGCCACCGAATGGACGTGGTCCGAAGGCGGCAAGGAACTGAAGATGAAGCTGCGCAAGGGCGTCAAATTCCATGACGGCACGCCGTTCAATGCCGAAGCGGTCGTTGCGACCATCGAGCGCAACCTCACGCTGCCGGAGTCGCGGCGCAAGAGCGAGCTCGCCTCGGTCGAGAAGGTCGAGGCCAATGGCGAGGACGAGGTCACCTTCAAGCTGAAGAGCCCCGATGTCACGCTGCTCGCTCAGCTCGCCGACCGCGCCGGCATGATTGTCTCGCCCAAGGCGGCGAAAGAGCTCGACGCCAAATTCGGCAGCCATCCGGTCTGCGCCGGTCCCTTCAAATTCGTCGAGCGCGTCCAGCAGGACCGCATCGTGCTGGAGAAATTTCCGGACTATTGGAACAAGGACAATGTCTTCATCGACAAGGTGACCTATCTGCCGATCCCCGACACCACGGTCAGGCTCGCCAATCTGCGGGCCGGCGATCTCGACATGGGCACGGAAATGGCGCCGAGCGATGCCGCGGCGATCAAGGGGGATGCCAATCTCAACTATCTCGACGCCGTCAATCTCGGCTATCTCGCCCTCTATGTGAATGTCGGCAATGGCCCTGCCGCCGACAATCCGCTCGGCAAGGACAAGAGGCTGCGCCAGGCTTTCTCGCTGGCGCTCGACCGCGAGGCGATCATGCAGATCGTCTATGAAGGCACGGGCCTTGCCGGCAATCAGCCGTTCCCGCCCAACGGTCCGTGGTTCAATAAGGATATTCCCGTGCCGACGCGCGATGTCGAGAAGGCGAAGGCGCTGATGAAAGAGGCGGGCCTCGATCGCCTCAAGCTCGACTTCAGCGTCACCAACAACCCGGTCGTGCTGCAAGCGGCCCAGATGATGCAGGCCATGGTGGCCGAGGCCGGCTTCGATGTCAGCCTCAAGGCGACCGAATTCGCCACGCTGCTCGATGAGGAGACCGCCGGCAAATACCAGATCGCGCGCACCGACTGGTCCGGCCGCATCGATCCCGACGGCAATATCCATCAGTTCGTCACCTGCAAGGGCGGCCTCAACGACACCAAATACTGCAATCCCGAGGTCGACAAGCTCCTGAACGAGGCGCGCGCGTCGACCGACAACGCCGCGCGCAAGCAGAAATACGATGCGGCGGCGAAGATCCTCAACGACGAGCTGCCGGTCATCTATTTCGGACATCAGGCCTGGATCTGGGGCCTCAACAAGAAGGTGGCGGGCTTCGTGCCCTCGGCCGACGGCATGGTCCGGCTTATCGGCGTGAAGAAGGCCGACTGATCCAGAGCACGGGAACCCCGCGTGGCGCGGGGTTCCCGAAAGGCCAGGTAGTCCATGTACACCTACATCCTCAAACGGCTGCTCGTCGCCATACCGACCTTGCTGATCGTCTCGATCTTCGTCTTCTCGCTGCAGAAGCTCCTGCCGGGCGATCCCATTCTCGCCATGGCGGGCGAGGAGCGCGACCCGGCGGTGCTCGAATTGCTGCGCGAGAAGTACCATCTGAACGATCCGCTGCCGGCCCAATACGCCTATTGGCTCGGCGGCGCCCTCACCGGCGATCTCGGCATCTCGCTGCGCAGCAACGAGCCGGTGCTGAAGCTCATCGCGGCAAAGCTCCCGGTGACGATCCAGCTCGCCGTCATGGCGATCTTCTTCGCCTTCCTGATCGGCATTCCGATGGGCATCCTGGCGGCGGTGAAGAAGAACACCGTCCTCGACTATTTCGCGAGCTTCGTCGCGCTGTCCGGCCTGTCGATCCCCAATTTCTGGCTCGGCATCATGCTGATCCTGCTCATCTCGGTGAAGCTCGGCTGGCTTCCTGCCTCGGGCTACGAGCCCTTCTTCGCAGATCCCCTGCGCTCGCTCGAGACCATGGTCATGCCGGCCTTCGTCCTCGGCAATGCGCTCGCCGCCACGCTGATGCGCCACACGCGCTCGGCGATGCTGAGCGTGCTCAGTGCTGATTACATCCGCACCGCCCGCGCCAAGGGGCTTTCCGAGCGCGCGGTGGTGTTCGAGCACAGCTTCCGCAACGCGCTCCTGCCGATCGTCACCTTGAGCGCGCTGCTCTTCGGCGAATTGCTGGCGGGCGCGGTGCTGACCGAGCAGATCTTCACCATCCCTGGCTTCGGCAAGCTCATCGTCGATGCCGTCTTCACCCGCGACTATTCCGTCGTGCAGGGCGTCGTGCTGTGCACGGCGACCGGCTTCATCCTGATGAACCTCATCGCCGACCTCCTGTATTTCGTGCTCAATCCGCGCATGCGGGCGGCGCTATGACGGTGCTCAGCCCAACCGACGCCGTCGACCTGCCGGCAAGGCGCGCGCCGAGCCGGGCCTGGCGCAAGCTCAAGGCCAACAAAGGCGCGCTTGCCGGCTGCTGCATCATCCTGTTCTTCGCGCTCCTCGCGGTCCTGGCTCCGCTGCTGCCGATCGCCGATCCCAATGCGACGAGCTGGACGGCGATCCGCAAGGCGCCGTCGGCCATCTATTGGCTCGGAACCGACGACCTCGGGCGCGATGTCCTGTCGCGCATGATCTGGGGCGCCCAGGCCTCGCTGATGGCGGGCGTCATATCGGTCGCGATCGCGCTCGCCGTGGGCGTGCCCTTCGGCGTTCTCGCCGGCTATTTCGGCGGCTGGATCGACATGATCATCTCGCGCGTCACCGACGCCTTCCTGGCCATGCCGTTCCTGATCACCGCCATCGCCCTCGCGGCCTTTCTGGGGCCGAGCCTCACCAATGCGATGATCGCCATCGGGCTCTCGGCCATGCCGATCTTCATTCGCCTGACCCGCGGACAGGTGCTGTCGGTCAAGACCGAGGACTATGTCGAGGGTGCGCGTGCCGTCGGCCTGCGTCACTTCAGCATCATCACCCGCTACATCCTGCCCAACATCATGGCGCCGATCCTCGTCCAGGCGACATTGACGGTCGCCGCCGCCATCATCGCCGAGGCGAGCCTGTCCTTCCTCGGTCTCGGCCAGCAGCCGCCGGCGGCGAGCTGGGGGTCGATGCTGAATGTCGCCAAGAATTTCCTGACCCAGGCGCCGTGGATGGCGGTCTGGCCGGGGGTTGCGATCTATCTCGTCGTGATCGGCTTCAACCTCCTGGGCGATGGCTTGCGCGACGCACTCGATCCCCGCGAAATCTGAACGAGGCAGTTTCCGAAATGAGCACCTTCACCACCCGTCCTGAAATCCTCGGCACATTCGGCGTGGTCGCCTCCACCCATTGGATCGCCTCCGCGGTCGGCATGAGCATGCTCGAGAAAGGCGGCAACGCCTTCGACGCCGCGGTGGCGGCGGGCTTCGTGCTGCAGGTGGTGGAGCCGCATCTCGTAGGTCCCGGCGGCGACATGCCGGCGATCATCTATTCGAAGGCCAAGGACAAGGTCGAGGTCATCTGCGCGCAAGGGCCGGCGCCGGCCGGCGCCACGATGGAGCACTATCGCGGCGAAGGCCTCACCAAGATTCCGGGCGACGGCCTCCTCGCCACCGTCATCCCGGGATCCTTCGACGGCTGGATGATGATGCTGCGCGACTACGGCCGGCTCACCATCCGCGACGTGCTCTCCCCCGCCATGCACTACGCCGCGCATGGCCATCCCATGCTGCCGCGCGTCTCCGACATCATCAAAGGCCTGGCGGACTTCTTCGAAAGGGAATGGCCGACGTCCCACCAGACATGGCTGCCGGGCGGCCATGCGCCCGAGCCGCGCGCCAACTTCAAGAATCCGATCCTGGCGCGGACATGGGAGCGGGTCATTGCCGAGGCCGAGGCCAAACATGGCCGCGAGGCGCAGATCGAAGCCGCGCGCGATGCCTTCTATCGCGGCTTCATCGCCGAGGCGATCCAGAAATATCTCGACACGGCCGAGGTGATGGATGCGAGCGGCGCCAGGCACAAGGGCGTACTCACCGGTGAGGACATGGCCCGCTGGGGGGCGACGATCGAGGCGCCGCTCACCTATGACTATCACGGTTGGACGGTCGCCAAGACCGGACCATGGGGACAGGGACCGGTCTTCCTGCAGACGCTGTCGATCCTCAAGGAGATCGACCTCGCGCGCATGGATCCTTCAGGCGCCGAATTCGTCCATACCGTCACCGAGGCGATGAAGCTCGCTTTCGCCGACCGCGAGATCTATTACGGCGACCCGCGTTTCTGCGATGTGCCGCTCGACCATTTGCTGTCCGACACCTATGCCGCGCAACGTCGCCGATTGCTGAACGGACAGGCCGCACTCGACCTCGAGCCCGGCATCGTTCCCGGTTTCGAAGCGCAAGTGCTGCGGACGATGAAGATGCTTGGCGGGGATGATGCCGAGGGGGCTGTCTATGAGCCGACGATGGCGCATCTCTCCACCAAGCGCGGCGACACCGTCCATATCGATGTCATCGACCGGGACGGCAACATGGTCTCGGCAACGCCGTCGGGCGGCTGGCTGCAATCCTCGCCGATCATCCCCGATCTCGGCTTCTGCCTCAATTCGCGCGCCCAGATGTTCTGGCTGGAGCCGGGCCTGCCGACCTCGCTCGCACCCGGCAAGCGGCCGCGCACCACGCTGACGCCGTCGCTCGCGCTGCGCGATGGACGCCCGACGCTGTCTTTCGGGACGCCCGGCGGCGATCAGCAGGAGCAATGGCAATTGGCCTTCTTCCTGCGCCATGTGCATCACGGCCTCAATCTGCAGGAAGCGATCGACCAGCCGCTGTTCCATACCGCGCATTTCCCGGGATCGTTCTTCCCGCGCACGCGCGAGCCCGGCAGCCTGATCGCCGAAGCGAATTTCGCCGGTGCGGTGCTCGACGAATTGCGCCGGCGCGGCCATCGCCTGACGGTCTCCGAGCCCTGGTCGATCGGCCGCCTCACGGCGGCGCGGCGCGACCCGGACGGGCTACTGCGCGCCGCGGCGACCCCTCGCCTCATGCAAGCCTACGCCGTCGGGAGATAGCGGTGGTCGCCTCCGTCATGACCCGCGGGCCCAAGGCCGGTCAATCCGGGGCCGACGTCCTGCCGGTGCTGTCGGTGCGCGATCTCACCACCTCCTTCCTGGTCGACGGCCAATGGTCGACGGTGGTCCGCGATGTTTCCTTCGACGTGCTGCCGCGCGAGACGGTGGCGATCGTCGGCGAGTCGGGATCGGGCAAGAGTGTCACGGCACTGTCGGTCATGCGGCTCCTCGCCAAGGAGGCGAGCCGCATCACAGGCCGCATCACGCTCGCCGGCAAGGACATTCTGTCGCTCTCCGACAAGGACATGCGCGAGGTGCGCGGCAAAGATGCCGCCATGATCTTCCAGGAGCCGATGACCAGCCTCAATCCGGTCTTCACCATCGGCCGGCAGATTTCCGAGGCCCTGACCTGTCACGGCAATATCGGCCCGGCCGAGGCGCGGGCCGAGACGATCCGCCTCTTGGAAAAAGTGCGCATCCCCAATGCGGCGGACCGCTTCGACGACTATCCGCACCAGTTCTCCGGCGGCATGCGCCAGCGCGTGATGATCGCCATGGCGCTGGCGAGCCGGCCCAAGCTTCTCATCGCCGATGAGCCGACCACCGCGCTCGACGTCACCATCCAGGGACAGATCCTCGACCTGATCAAGCTCCTGCAGCAGGAAGAGGGCATGGCGGTCCTATTCATCACCCATGACATGGGCGTCGTCGCCGAGATCGCCGACCGCACCATCGTCATGCTGCGCGGCGAGGTCGTGGAGGCGGGCGCCACTGCCGATATTTTCGAACGCGGCGAGCAACCCTATACGCGCGCCCTTCTCGCCGCCGTGCCGCGGCTTGGATCGATGGCGCGCCATCGCAACCCTCGGTACTTCCCCATCGTCGACCAGGTGACGGGCTTGCGCAAAGAGGGCCTCGAGGAAAAAGATACCGTCAAGCATCAGGCCGAGCCGGTTCTCACGGTCAAAAATCTCGTCACCCGCTTCGACATCCGCGGCGGTCTCTTCGGCCGCAAGCTGGGCGCCATTCACGCCGTCGAGAACGTGTCCTTCGATCTCTTCCAGGGCGAGACCCTGGCGCTGGTCGGGGAGTCGGGCTGCGGCAAGTCGACGACCGGGCGCTCCATCATGCGGCTGGTGAAGCCGAAGAGCGGCGACGTCCGGCTCGACGGCTTCGACGTGCTGAGCCTCGATGCGGCCCGCTTGCGCACCATGCGGCGCAGCGTCCAGATGGTGTTCCAGGATCCTTTCGCCAGCCTCAATCCGCGCATGACGATCGGCGCCGCGGTGGCGGAGCCGATCATCGAGCACGGCTTGGCCTCCCGCGCGACGGCGCGCGAGCGCGCGGCGGAGCTCCTGCGCCAGGTCGGCCTCACCCCCGACATGATGACGCGCTATCCGCATGAATTCTCGGGCGGCCAGCGCCAGCGCATCTGCATCGCCCGGG
>Ga0187894_10001110_pt1 | contig 35736 bp, 28 predicted proteins | sample GBC1701081metaG_FD_136650 | JGI IMG/M metagenome (GOLD analysis project Ga0187894, IMG submission 136650) | White microbial mat communities from a lava cave in the Kipuka Kanohina Cave System on the Island of Hawaii, USA - GBC170108-1 metaG ...
GCGTCCTTGACACACCTGCGGGGCGTCCCTATACTCCTCCACTTGCGCCTGAAGGGGCGCTCAGGAGAGGAATTAATGCCGAATCACAAATCGTCTGAGAAGCGCGTGCGACAGAGCGAGAAGCGCCGCGTTATCAATCGCAGTCATCGTACCAAGGTCAGGACTTACATCAAGAAGGTCCGCACGGCGCTGGCGTCGGGATCGGCGCAGGAAGTGCAGCGGGTGCTGCCGGAGGCGATTTCCGTGATCGATAAGTCAGTGCAGAAGGGCGTGATGCATGCCAATGCGGCGGCGCGCTACAAGTCGAGGCTGACCACACAGGCGAACCAGGTCGGCAAGTAAGAGTTAATTAGATTTTGAGGAACCGCGAGGCGGGTCGAGATTTTCGACCCGCCTCGCTTTTTTATTTGCTAAAAGGAGAGAACGATGAGCCGCTTTTACAAGTCCGAAGCAGAGATAGAACAGGTTGTTCGCGGATTTGAGACGTGTGCTACGCCGAAGGATGATTTTCATCACTGCGAGCACTTGACCGTTGCTGTTTGGTACTTGCAGACGTTGTCTAAAGAGGAAACGGTGAGCCGGATGCGGACTGGGTTATTGCGGTTTCTGGATCATCACGGCGTGGATAGGAAGAAGTACAGTGAGGAAGTAACTGTGTTCTGGGTAGACGCTATCGCGAGTAAGTTAGAGGAAATTGGTGCGCAAGCGCTTTTGGTAGAGAAGGTTAATCAAATACTTTTGAATTTCAGCTCGCCAACTCGCACACCAGCAACTCCAATTGAAGTCGAGGCGTCGCTTGCGAAGTCTTAATCGCGAGATCCGCGGCGGCGGTGAGTTGCAGGCCACGCGCGATCTTGGCAGCGTCGTTGCGCTGGAGGTTTGCGATGTACGCGTCGCGTTTGAAGGGCGGCAAAGGGATGTTGCGAAAAACCTCTTCGCGCCCGCCTTTCGCGAGCAGGTGTTTTGCGAGGGCGAGCCGGTGATAGTTTCCGGCAATGAGACCGATGAGCATCACCGGTTCGGCGCCGTCATCGAGAAGTCGATGCAGAGTTTCGAGGGCGCGCTTGCGATTGTTGGCGAGCAGGTGATCGCCGAGTTCGAAATTCGACAACTCGCGCGAGCGGCCGATCAGTTCATCAACCACGCTTGAAGTGATCCGGCCCGTGTCGGCAACAGCCGATGCAAGTTTGTCGAGTTCGTTGAAAAGCGTCTGCACGTCAGTCCCGACGAGACTGATGATTTCACTCAGGACCGCATCGTCAGTCGTAACTTTCAGTTCCTTCAAACGCGACTTGGCCCACGCTTTGGCTTCCGCGTCTTTCAACGGCGGAAAGTCGACCACGACGCAGTTGTCAAGCAGCGCCTTGGTTGCTTTCTTTCGCTTGTCGAGATCGTCAGCGATGAAAATCATCACCGTTGAGGGCGCGGGATTGTTGAGATAGCGGATGAGCGTCTCTTCGTCGCTCTCGCGTAACCGGGCGAAGTCGCGAATCCTGACCACACGCCGGTCCGACATCATCGGCAACTGTTCGGCAGCCGCAATCGCCGCCTGTACCGAGTCGCGCACCAGGTTGAAACCCGCTTCATTGAACTCCAGCAGGAGGGTGCCGCGAAGCGCCGCCTCAGTGATTGAACGCGCCGCAGTGTCGCGCAGAAATCTTTCCGTACCGAGCAGCAGGTAGAGTGGCTGCGGGCTCTCGCGTAAGGAACGTTCAAGCTCAGTGCGCGACAGCGACTTCATTTCTTTTCGAGCTCGACTGCGTTGATCAGCGTAGACACGATGCTCTCGGCGAAGCTGCGCGACATCCTGAGGATGGCAGGGTCTTCCTCGTTAAAGAAACTGCGAGGATCGCTGGCGAATTCATACTCACCGCGAAAGACGAAGTTCTGATTGTCGTAGAGCACCTTGTTTTCCGTCTGGTCGCGCACGGTGACAGCCGCTGCAATAGTCACCTCAAAAATGCGCGCACGTCCTTTATCGTCGAGCAGCACACCGGCAAAGTTGAAACTCTTGATGACGCCCTCGATCACCGCGTCGGCGCCTTCGCGTTCGCCCTGCACGCGCAGGCCGCGTCCACGATGGACCAATTCCTTCATCACGGCTTCAGTGAAGCGCGACTCAATCTTGTAACGGAGCGCATTGCTCTCCATCTGAAACGCCGGCACCGCGACCGTCTTGATCCTGGCGGGCAACTGATTCTTCGTCACCGGCTTATAGCACTCCGCAAAACCGGAAACGAACGCGAACATCACGAGAAAGAGGGAAAGGCGTAGTAGCTTGGGCATCGAGCGTGGATTTTCTCGCAGCGCCCTACCGCAGGGCAAGTTGGGCCGAGGATTTTCACGAAAGAAGGCGGATTGATTTTGCCACACGGATTGTTTCCGCGGCGGCTTTCACGTCGTGGACGCGCACGATGTGGGCGCCCTTGAGGACGGCGGCGGTGATGGTGGCCATGGTGCCGTGGAGGCGTTCCGAAGCGGGCGCGGGAGTGCCGGATTCGTCCGCGAGGATGTGGCCGATGAAGGATTTGCGCGAGGCGCCGATCAGCAGCGGGTAGTCGGGAAAAGCGGCGATCAACTCGTCGAGCCTCGCGATCAGTTCAAGGTTCTGTGCCTGAGTCTTGCCGAAGCCGATTCCGGGATCAATGACAATAGATTCGCGCGCGACGCCGCGCCGTTCAGCCATGTGAATGCTCGCGCGCAGACTGCTAACAACTTCCTCCATCACGTCCGCCACCGGCGGCATCCGGTGCATCGTTGCCGGTGTGCCGCGCGAGTGCATCAACACCAATCCCGCACCAGCACGCGCCACAGCATCCGCCACGTAGAAATCAAAACGCAGCGCCGAGATGTCGTTCACAATCGCCGCGCCCGCATCAATCGCCGCGCGCGCCACTTCAGACTTCGTCGTGTCAACTGAAATCGGTGTGCTCACACGCGACGAAAGCCCTTCAATCACCGGCACGACTCGCCCTATCTCTTCTTCAACGGAGACGGGCTCGCCACCGGGACGCGTCGACTCGCCACCCACATCAATGATGTCGGCGCCTTCGGCAATCATCTCCTCCGCGCGCGCCAGAGCCAGGTCAACGGAGAGAAACTGACCGCCGTCGCTGAAACTGTCAGGGGTAACATTAAGAATGCCCATGATGAGCGTGCGCTCACCAATGGGCATTTTGTGGTTTCGGATGTGCCAACTTCTCACAGCCAGAGAGTACACAAATCTGTGTAATCTGTGGACTACGCCGGCTGCGGATTGCCTCCGGTGATCGGAGGAAGAATCGGCTTGAGCGGTTTCGCGGTCGGCTCCTTCAACTGCGGACGATCCTGATCGCTGCCGTCGGAAACCGGCGGATTCTCGTCGAGCGGCAAGCCCGCGACAATCCGTCGAATCTCAACACCGTCAAGCGACTCGCGCTCGAGCAGACACTCAGCGAGCCGGATCATCGTCTCGCGGTTCTCTTCGATGATCGCCTTCGCGCGTTCAAACTGCGCGGTGACGATCTTCTTCACCTGATGGTCGATCTTGATCGCTGTGTCTTCCGAGAAGTCGCGATGCTGGGCGATTTCACGTCCGAGGAAGATTTGCTCTTCCTTCTTGCCAAACGTGAGCGGTCCCATCTCCGACATGCCGTACTCGCAGACCATCGCGCGCGCGAGTTCAGTAGCGCGTTCGATGTCGTTTGAAGCGCCGGTGGTGATACTGCCGAGGAACGTCTCCTCAGCAATGCGCCCACCCATCAGGATCGCGATCTGGCCCAGCAGGTATTCCTGACTGTAGTTGTGACGATCACCCTCGGGAAGCTGTTGCGTGACACCCAACGCCATGCCGCGTGGAATGATCGTGACCTTGTGCACCGGATCTGCGTTCGGCACTTTTAGACCAACCAGCGTATGACCCGCTTCGTGGTAAGCAGTAACGCGCTTCTCTTCGTTTGAGATCACCATGCTCTTGCGCTCGGCGCCCATGAGCACTTTGTCTTTCGCAAGTTCGAAATCGCCCATCGCCACGAGCTTTTTATTATAACGTGCGGCGTTGAGAGCGGCTTCGTTCACGAGGTTCGCCAGATCGGCTCCGGTAAAGCCCGGCGTGCCGCGCGCGATCACGGAGATGTCGACATCTTCACCGAGCGGAATCTTCCGCGTGTGAACTTTCAAAATGCCTTCGCGACCGCGAACGTCAGGTCTGGAAACGACGACTCGTCTATCAAATCGCCCGGGTCGCAGCAACGCCGGATCCAACACGTCCGGACGGTTTGTCGAAGCGATCAGGATTACGCCGTCGTTCGACTCGAAGCCGTCCATCTCGACCAGCAACTGGTTCAACGTCTGTTCGCGCTCGTCGTGTCCGCCGCCAAGACCGGCGCCACGATGACGACCCACCGCGTCAATCTCGTCGATGAAGATGATGCACGGCGCATTCTTCTTGCCCTGTTCAAACAGGTCGCGAACACGCGATGCACCGACGCCCACAAACATCTCGACGAAGTCAGAACCCGAAATCGAGAAGAACGGCACGTTTGCTTCGCCGGCAATCGCGCGGGCCAACAACGTCTTGCCCGTTCCCGGCGGTCCCATCATCAAAACGCCCTTGGGAATGCGTCCGCCGAGCTTTTGAAACTTTTGCGGCTCCTTCAGAAACTCGATGATCTCCTGAAGCTCTTCTTTCGCTTCTTCGACACCGGCAACGTCCTTAAACGTAACGCGCTTCTGTTGATTGTTGAGCAATTTCGCGCGGGACTTACCGAACGATAACGCTTTATTCCCGCCCGACTGCATCTGCCGCAACATGAAAATCCAGATGGCGATAATGAACAATAGCGGCGCCCAGGTAATCAGCATGGGCCAGATAAAACTCGTGCTCGACTCCTCTTCAACCTTCGCTACCCGTGGTTTTCCGTTCACGACCTCGCGCGCTGATTTGAGCAGGTCAGCCTTCGCCTGCTCGTTCGACAGAGTCGCGCGATATTCCGCGTTGTTGTTGTCGATTGCGACAGATTCGCTCTGTTTAACCGTAAGCTGCTTGAGGTTCCCGCTCTGGATCAGCTGATCCATTTTGGTCAAGTCCACGTTCGTATAGTTGCTGCCTCGCGGGTTGACCAGCTTGTAGAGCAAAAGAGCCCCCGCGATAATTAGGAGCCAAAAAACGATCTGTCTTGCAGTAGAACTCAAATTCATTAACGCCTCCGACCCGCGATAATAACTTATCGGGGCCTCATTTGTCGCTGTCCAGCCCGAAAACCCGGCTCAAATCGAATCTTTACGATGCGCCTGTGCGACTTCTCGTTGCGCCTCAAGTAACCCCAGGAATAACACCGCTGACCGCCGCATCGTGACCCTCGACTATAAAGGTCGCGCCCTGGTGACTATAAAGTTTGAATGCCCCTTTTTCAATTGTTTTTGGGCTCAAATTCCAGCCGGTTTTTACTGCGTCTGACCCTTCCTCCGCCCGGTAATTCAACGGTTCGGCCACCCGCACTGCCCTCCAGCAGCTTCTCGACCGCCAACAGGTGAACCATCTCCAGCCGTCGCGCGCTTCCTCTCGCCTCGGAAAGCCATTGCCGCAAAGCGCGTCGCCGCAACGCCGGCGGCTCATTGGCGAGGAGCTTTACGTTCAAAGGCGGCGCTCTGGTTTCATCAAGCTCGTCTTCGTCCGAGAGCGATGCCCGTTGCAACAAATCGTCCGCGTCGTTGAAAAGTACCGCGCGATCCTCGCGCAACTGGGCGGCCGTGCGAGACAGCGCTTCGACGATCCGGTTGTTGAACGACTGCATCAGCGGCAAGAGCTGTTGCCGCACGCGCACGCGAGACAGGGCAGGATCGCTGTTCGTCTCGTCGACAAGGTACTCCGCTTTGCGCAGGCGGCAGTAGGTCTCGGTGTCGCTACGCCGCGCCCAGAGCAGGGGACGAACGAGTTGAATCGAAGCATTGGCGGTCAGCGGGCGGATTGCTTCCATACCGCCGAGTCCAGCACCCGCACTCCCGCGCATCAGTCGCAGCAGCACGGTCTCGGCCTGGTCGTCCATCGTGTGCGCGGTCAGGACGTACTTTGCTGACTTTCTCCTGGCGGTTCGCTCGAGAAAGACGTAGCGCGCCTGCCGCGCCGCCTGTTCCAGGTTGTCGTTGTTGGCCCGAGCAAGTTCGGCAACTTTCGCGCGCCCGATGACGCATTCGTAACCGAACTTCGCAGCCAATGCTGAGACCCAACGCGCGTCCTGGCCGCTCGCCGCTCGGAGCTTATGATCCAAATGCGCGACGCAGATGTTTACAGAGAGCTTGCCCGCAGACTTGAGTTCGTTCAGAGCGAGCAGAAGCGCAGTTGAATCGGCGCCGCCAGACACGCCGACAACTAGAGTTTCGTTTGTCGTCGGTAGTTTCAGCTTGCGCCACTCAACCAGCAACGAACGCGAAAACGAATTTACGCGAGGCACTCTGCGCATGCACGCGATTGTGAAGCGCAAAGAAGCTCAGGTCAACCAGTCTTTTGTCTGATCACCCGCCAAAAGTTTCGCGACGAAGCCAACACATTTTGATGAAACTAACGCGTAGTTTGTCCTTTAAAAGATTCAGCTCTCGTATTCAAAACCGCGCGAACTTTGGAGGGTAAGTCCGATGAGGGTGGAAAAGCAGATTAGATTCAACGAGTGGCTGCTGGGCTCAACGATTCTGTGTCAGTCGTGCGGTTGTCTGTGGCTAGTCCCGGCAGCACAAAACGAAGATCGATACACCTGTCGCCAATGTGGCAGCGAGGTAACCAGTAAACCGATTATTCGCCGCGATCAGCAAACCAAGACTTCAAACACGCGCTAGCCCCACAAAAAAGCACAAGAAGCACAAAATGCTTTAGGAAGAATTTCTTTGTGCCTCTTGTGCTTTTTTGTGGCATATCTTCACCATTTGACTATTCACCCTCCCGGGTTTAGGTTTTTCTGTGTCTGCGTGCCAATTGGGCATCTAATTCGACGGTTCTGCGCTCTAAGATCGTCTCCTGCAACCACTACTCTCGAGGATTAGTCGATGAAATTTAGAAGATTCTTGGTGGCGCTGTTATTGGCGCTCTTCAGTCTATCAACGCTCCACGTTACGGCCCTCGCCGAAGAGGGAATGTGGCCTTTCAATAACGTTCCGCGAGCCGAAATCAAGAAAAAGTACGGGTTCGAGATTACCGACGAATGGTTGAACAAAGTTCGCCTCGCATCCGTCAGGTTCAATAACGGCGGTTCCGGTTCGTTTGTCTCGCCGGATGGTTTGGTGTTGACCAACTATCACATCGTCGAAGACATCGTCGGTGAGGTCAGCACACCACAAAAAGATCTGGCGAAGGAAGGCTTCGTAGCGAAGACGCGAGCTGAAGAGATCAAGGCGCCAAGCCTCGAGCTGAACGTACTGATGAGCATCGAAGACGTTACTTCACGCGTTAACGGCGCGGTGAAGGCGGGCGCTACCGACGCTGAAGCATTTGCCGCGCGGCGTGCGGAGATCTCGAAGATCGAAGCGGAGTCGCTGAACGACACGGGGCTGCGCTCCGACGTCGTTACGCTTTATCAGGGTGGTCAATACAATCTTTATCGCTACAAGAAGTACACCGACGTACGCCTCGTGTTCGTGCCGGAATTTCAGGCCGCATTCTTCGGCGGCGATCCGGACAACTTCAACTTCCCACGTTTCAACATCGACATGGCGCTGGTCCGCGTTTACGAAAACGATCAGCCAGTGCATCCCGAGAGCTATTTCAAATGGTCCACTGCGGGCGCTAAAGAAGGAAGCCTCGTGTTCGTGACCGGCAACCCCGGTTCGACCTCGCGTCTAAACACGGTCGCGCATCTCGAACAACTGCGCGACACGAGCATCCCGATCATCATTCGCTTGCTCGAACGCCGCGAAGCAATGCTCAAGAAGTACATGTCGATGGGCGAAGAGCAAACACGCCAGGCACAGAACGAACTGAACAGTGTGCAGAACAGTTTGAAGGTTTATCGTGGTCAGCTTGCCGGACTGAAAGATCCTTCGCTGCTGGCCCGTAAGCAGAAAGAGGAAGACGCGCTGCGGAAGTCGATTGCCGCGAATCCCGAACGTCAGGAGATGTACGGCGACGCCTGGGACGCGATTGCCAAAGCGCATCACACGTATCCCAGCTACATCCGTGATCGTCGCATCTTCGAGCAGGCCGGTGGTTTTAATAGCGTTCTGTTCAACTATGCGCGTGCTCTCGTCCGGTTGGCGGCGGAAAACCAGAAACCAAACGCTGAACGTTTGCTCGAATACACTGACGCGCGTCGCGCCTCTCTGGAACTCGGGCTCTATTCGCCGGCTCCGATTCATGAAGACTTCGAGAAGCTGAAACTTGCCGACTCGCTCGGTTTCATGGTCGAACTGCTCGGCGCCGACAATCCGCTGGTGAAGCAAGTGCTCGAGGGCGAAACGCCCGAAGCACGAGCCAATCAGTTGATCACCGGAACGAAGTTAAAAGATACGGCCTATCGAAAAGAATTGGCTGCCGGCGGCGAAAAGGCCATCGCGGATTCCACCGATCCGATGATCGTGGTCGCGCGTGAGGTCGATGCGAAGGCACGCGAGACGCGCAAGCGTTACGAGAGTGAAGTGACTGGTGTCGAACGGGCAAACTACGCAAAGATCGCTCGCGCGCTGTTCGAGACTGAAGGCACGAATCTTTATCCCGACGCGACGTTCACGTTGCGCCTGTCGTACGGCACGGTTGCGGGTTACATGGAGAACGGCAGGAAGGTGGCGCCGTTCACTACACTTGGGGGACTGTTTGCCCGTTCCGATCAGTTCAAGCGTCAGTTCCCATACAATCTGCCGCAGCGCTGGTACGACAAGAAGTCGGCTCTCGATCTGAACACGCCATTCAACTTCGTTTCGACGAACGACATCATCGGCGGCAACTCCGGTTCACCAACGATCAACCAGAACGGTGAATTGGTTGGTCTGATCTTCGACGGCAACATTCAGTCGCTGGTCGGCGACTTCATGTACAACGGATCAATTAATCGTGCGATTTCGGTTGATTCGCGAGGTATGTTGGAGGTGCTGAAGAAGGTCTTCAACGCGAACGGGGTCGTGGCTGAATTAACTGGTGGGGCGGCCACCACGAAGGCCGCTGGACGTTAGTATCCTCTTTATGTCTCTGAGGTCTCTGCGCTCTTGTTAAGCACAGAGATACGGAGGCGCCATGGCCGAAGCGAGAAGTTTTGATGCGCCGCGTCCACGCCGGCTGTTGCTTTGCTTCTTCGTAGTCGTCACCCGGATTATTTTAATTTCGAAGCCATCTGCCGAAAGCTTACCGGCAATAACGATTTCGCTCTTCCTTACTGGAACTGGACCACGAGTCCGAGCATACCTGCACCTTTCTGGGGGGCCGGGAATCCACTGCTGAATGCGACGCGCTCCGCGAGTCAGGCAAGTGTGGCAAATTCGTCGATCGTCGGCGCGTCAAACATCAACACTATCCTGGGCCAAACCAACTTCCTGCTCTTCGCGAGTGCCCAGGCGGCAGCTCAAAACCAAAATGTCAGCTACGGTGTGCTCGAAGGCGGACCGCATAATTACATTCACGGTTTTGTCGGTGGAGACATGGGCGGTTATATGTCGCCGCTGGATCCAGTGTTCTGGTGCCATCACAACATGGTCGAATGTTTGTGGGTCGACTGGAACATCAACAAGTCGAATCCGAACACCAACGATACGACCTGGAGCAACTTCACCTTTAACGATTTCGTCGACGCCGACGGCAATCCCGCTCCGATTCAGGTGGCGACGACGCTCCTCATGCCCATTCTGAGTTATCAATTCGAACCGTGCGCGCCCGGTGCGGTGCTGACTACGAAAGACAAAGCGACTCTGGAGAGATTTGTGCGTGAGGGAGCACCCGCCAAGTTGGAGTTCACCAAACGATTCGAAGTGCGACAGTCTCTTGATTTAACGCCCGACAAAGCAGCGGCGGCTCGGCTCAAAGTTGAACCGGATGCGCTTCGCGCCGTGCTCGACGCAAATGCCCGGCAAAAAGCCGTGGTGTCAATCGACGAAGTTCAGCCACCGGCGAAACAGGACGTCTTTGTCCGAGTGTTTATAAACAAACCGGACGCTTCTACGGCGACTCCGATAGAGGATCCGCACTACGCCGGCAGCTTCGCGTTCTTCTGTTGCGCCGAACAGCACGAGGGCATGACGCAACCGGTAATGCCAAAGCTTCGCTATCTCGTCGATAGTACAGAGACGGTGCGAAGGCTAAGCCAGGCGGGTTCGCTCGGTTCCGATTTGGAGATATCGCTTGTCGTAGTGCCAATCGAAGATCAACGTCGCCCCGAGACTCAAAAAATAACTCTCGGGCGCGTTGAACTCGCGACCGCCGCGTTTTGATTTCGAGCGGCGGGCAACCCTGTCGAGCCCCGTGAGCACTTAGATCACGTACTCGACTGGAGGCAAAACATGAAACTGTTCCTGGCCGCTCTAACGATTTGGAGTTTGCCTTTCTTAGGCATTAGTTGCGGATTTGCGAGCGTCCAGGAACCGCAACCTGCTAAGCCTGCCGCTAAGTCAGAATCATCGCCAACACCTTCCGGGGAAACGGTGACGCTGACCAGCGAACATCCCACCGGCTCTTTCTTGCTGCAGGCCGTTCTGTTTAAGAAACCGCCGCCGATTCTCGAGGTTTCAGTAACAAAGGTGGTGAACCCCGCCGCGAAGCCAATTACGATCTTCGTCTATCTTTCGCCGCGTAATGAGAAAGACGATTCCGGCAGAATTGAAGTCGGCAATTTCAGCTTGTATCCAGCAGATCGCCCGGCGAAATTTATGCTGGATGCATCTGCGCTGGGAACAGTCTCTCAAGGGAGAAAAGTCCCCGCAGCAAAAGAGTGGCAACTAACATTTGAGTTGGAGAAGCAAGGTCAAGAAGGATCGTCACCGCTGGAAGTGACAATCGCACAGCCAAATTGGAAGTCAGATAAGAATTAACTGTGATTAACGGCGGCCGTGCGCGATCTTCACGGCTTCGGGGAGTCCGCGCAGCCGCAGCATCGCGAGAACGCCGAAGAGTGGACCGGGCGCGAGAATCATAAAGGCATAACGCCAGGTTACAAGATCGACAACCTTCGGAATCAGTTCGATCGAGATCGTCGTCAACAAAAACCCAACGCACATCTGCAGCGTCAACGCCGTACCGATGTACTGCGGATCGCCAAGCTCTGTGACACACGAAGAGAACTGCGCGGAATCCGCAACGACACTCGCGCCCCAAATCACCGCCAGCAACAACAACGGCCACGCGCTTCCACCATACAAAAAGCCAACCAGCAAACAACAACTGCCACTAATCGCCATGGCCCACGACGTAACAACCGTGCGCCCTACCCGATCGGCAATCAAACCGGCAACCACACATCCGATCGCGCCCGCGCCGATCACGAGAAAAGACCCGACCTCCGCGAGAATCGGATTTCCCTTTTGAACTGAAACGCTCGCACGAATCATCACCGGAACCCAGATCCACATCGCGTAGAGCTCCCACATGTGCCCGAAGTAACCGAAGCTCGCGAGCCGCACACCGCGATTCTTGAATACCCTCACGATCTGCGTCAGATCGAAAGTCGCGGGCGGCAACGCGTGTGGACCATCAGAGACAAACAGCAACACGATGAACCCGCCAATGATCGCCATCAACGAAACAAACAGCACGTTCATTCGCCAGTTAGTGCTGCCAAGCGCGTTGACCAGATAAGGCGTCGCTTTGCCCATCGTCAGTGAACCAACCAGAACGCCAAGCGCCATGCCGCGACGCTCACGGAACCACGTCGCCATCAGTTTCATTCCCGGCGGATAAACACCGGCCAGACAAACACCGGTCAGAAACCGCAGCGCGATTGCTGTTTCAGGTTGATGAGAGTAGAGACCGAAAAAGGCATTGGTGAGTGCGCCGAACAGCGCCGAGACCGCGAACAGGTGACGCGTCGTGATGATGTCGGCGAGATTGAGCGTGGCGCTGAGCAGTGTGCCGGCGACGAAACCGAGTTGGACCGCGTTCGCCAGCCAGCTAACCTGACCGCTGGAAAGATTCCATTCACGCGAAAGCGCGGGCACGACGGCGGAACCGCTGAACCACAGCGCCATGCCCAACAATTCCGCGATGGAGAGTAGAGCTAATGCACGCCACTGGTTTGGTGTGCTCATGCGAGATCAAACAACAACACTTCCGCGTCTTCCGGCGCGCGAATTGCCAGGTTCGACTCACCAACGACGACTACGCCATCGCCCTGATCTGCCTTTTCGCCGTTGACCTCAACCGAGCCGCGCGCCACCTGAATCCACGCATAACGCCGCGGGTCGGTCGTGTGCTCAATTTCCTGTCCGGCCGGCAGAATCGAAGCAAGCAAACTCACGTCCTGATGCACCCGCACCGAACCCTCGCGACCGTCTTCAGAAGCGATCAAGCGCAACTGCCCGCGCCGTTCGTCGGCGCTGAAAGCTTTTTGTTCGTAACCCGGGTCGAGCCCAACTGTGTTCGGCAGAATCCAGATCTGCAACAGGTGCACACGCTCCTGGTCCGACGCATTCTGCTCGCTGTGCCTGACACCTGTGCCCGCAGTCATCCGCTGCACGTCGCCCGGACGAATGACCGAGCCGTTGCCCATGCTGTCTTCGTGTTTCAACGCGCCTTCGAGAATGTAGGTGATGATCTCCATGTCGCGGTGGCCGTGCTTCGGAAAACCGCGGCCGGGCGCGACGAAGTCTTCATTGATTACGCGCAAATTGCGAAAACCCATGTAACGCGCGTCGTAATACTGATCGAACGAGAACGTGTGATACGTGTTGAGCCAACCGTGATCGAAATGCCCGCGCTCGTGAGAGCGTCTAACCGTGATCATTAATCAACCCTTCTTCGTGCCCGACAAAAACCGTCACCAGTTCGTTCAAACCTTCCGCATCCTGATCGTCGAACCTGCCGATCAGCGGACTATCGAGATCGAGCACGCCGAGCAACCGCTCGCCATCAAACAGCGGCACCACGATCTCCGAATTTGAAGCAACGTCGCAGGCGATGTGACCAGGAAACTCGTGCACGTTCGGCACGATGATCGTTTCGCACTGTTGTGCCGCCACACCGCAAACACCTTTACCCATCGGAATCCGCACACACGCGGGATTTCCCTGAAATGGACCAAGCACCAGCTCCTCGCCGCGCAGAAAATAGAATCCGGCCCAGTTGACCTTTGGCAGCGAGTTGAAGAGCAGCGCACTGAAGTTTGCGGCGTTGGCGACGAGATCGTGTTCACCTTTCAGCAAACTCAGCAGTTGCACGACTAGACTCGCGTAAAGCTTCGACTTCGCGTTTTGAGCTGGACGCGTCTGTTTCTTCGCTGCGCGTTTAGTAGTCTTTTGCTTCCCCGGGGACCGTTTTGCGACAGGTTTTCTCTTTGTCAAAGTAGAACTCATGAATGGTTCGCTTCCTCCGTGACAGAATTCCCCCTGATACTGATCACAACTGATTTCGAAGCCGGCGTATTACTCTTCTCAGCGACGCTGCCAAGGGGCACTAAAACATTCGCTTCCGGAAAGTAGGTCGCGGCGCAACCTCGCGGAATGTCGTAGGGCACGACGGTAAACTTCGGCGCGACCCGCTCCTCTCCATTGAAATGACTGACTAGATCGACCAACTGCTGCGGTTGCAGTCCCGCCGTCTCAATGTCTTCCTGATTCAGGAAGACCACGCGCCGGCCATTGCTGATTCCGCGGTAACGATCGTTTTCAGTGTAAACGGAAGTATTAAACTGATCGTGACTGCGAATCGTCATCATCAGAAACTGTCCGGGCTCGAGCTGATGATCCGGTAGCTGGTGAACCGTAAACACGGCCTTGCCCGACGGCGTCCTGAAAACGCGTTCGCGCGCGGCATTTGGCAGATAAAACCCACCCGGCTCGCGCACCCGTGCGTTGTAGTTTTCAAATCCCGGTACGACGCGCTCGATTGCCTCGCGAATGAGATCGTAGTTTGCCGCAAGCTGTTCCCAATCAACAGTGGTGCGGTGTTCGAATGTCGCTCTCGCCAATCGCGCGACGATCTGCGGCTCGCTCAGCAACTCCGTTGACGCCGGATCGAGTGAACCTTGCGACATCTGGACCACGCCCATCGAGTTTTCCGTTGTCACGAACTGTGGCCCACTCGGCTGCGTGTCAATCTCAGTGCGCCCGAGACACGGAAGAATCAACGCGCGATCTCCGGTAGTCAAGTGCGAACGATTCAACTTCGTCGAGACGTGGGCCGTCAAGCGGCAACGGCGCAATGCGGCCGACGTGAAATCCGTATCCGGCGTCGCCGAGAGAAAGTTGCCGCCGAGCGCGAAGAAGACTTTCGCCTGTCCGTCGTGCATCGCCTCGATGGCTTTGACAGTATCGAACCCGTGATTGCGTGGCGGCTCGAAACTAAATTCTTCTCCTAATCGATCCAGGAATGCGGCGGTAGGCCGTTCCCAAATGCCAACTGTGCGATCACCCTGCACGTTGCTGTGACCGCGCACCGGACACAATCCGGCGCCGGGTTTGCCGATCTGGCCGCGCAGCAACATGAGATTAACGATCTCCTGAATATTCGCAACTGCATTGCGGTGCTGCGTCAGTCCCATGGCCCAACAAAAGATCGTACGGTTGGAGGAAACAAAAATATCCGCGGCTCTTTTTATTAAATTCTGCGCTACACCTGCTTGCGCTACGATTTCCTCCCAACCAACTTTCTGCAGAGCCGTACGGAAGTCCTCGAACCCGTTCGTATACGTTTCGATGAAGTCGCGGTCCAAAGCATCACGTTCCAACACTGCTTTCATGATCCCTTTGAGCAGTGCCACGTCGCCATTGATCCGCACTTGCAGAAACAAGTCCGCGAGCTCAGTGCCCGCTCCAAATAACCCGAGCACTTGCTGCGGATGTTTGAAGCGCGTCATTCCCACTTCGGGCAGCGGATTGATGTGGACCAGTTTGCAACCGTTGCGCTTAGCGCGTTGAAGCGCACTCAACATGCGCGGATGATTCGTTCCCGGATTCTGACCGATGACGAAGATCGCCTCTGCTCGATCAAAGTCTTCGAGCGTGACGGTTCCCTTCCCGATGCCGATCGTTTCGTTCAACGCCGTGCCGCTCGACTCGTGACACATGTTCGAGCAATCAGGCAGGTTGTTGGTGCCAAACTGGCGCACAAACAGTTGATAAAGAAAGGCTGCTTCGTTACTGGCACGTCCTGAGGTGTAGAAGATCGCCTGGTCGGGATAGTTCAACGAGTTGAGCTCCGCCGCGATCAAATCAAACGCACTGTCCCAACTGATCGCCTCGTAATGCGTCGCACCACGCCGGAGCAACATCGGATGCGTGATTCGCCCCTGCGCGCCCAGCCATTGATCCGATTGCAGTGCCAGATCGGCCACACTCCACTGCTGAAAGAACTCGGGCGTGACACGCCTCGTGGTCGCTTCGTCAGCGATGTGCTTTGCGCCGTTTTCGCAGAACTCAAAATGCGAACGCTCACGGTCAGGCTCCGGCCAGGCGCAACCCGGACAATCGACGCCGCCCGACTGATTGACCTTCAGCAGCAGGCGCGCGCCGCGAATCAGACCCGTCTCAGCCGACAGAACTTTGAGTGTCGCGATTATCGCGGGCACGCCACCGGCAGCCTTACTCTTCTTGATCTGATCTGACATCGGCCACAGATTACACAGATTTCACGGATTTCAAAATCCGTGCAATCTATGTTAAAAGCCCTGACGAGGAAAAAACTATATGACCCTTTCGCGCCCCTTCCGGTCGCTTCTTGTCTGCGGTTTCTTTCTAATAACCTTTGGTACCGTCGCCAATGCCCAAATCAAGCCGGGCCGCGATCCCAATCAGCCCGTCGATCAGGAATACACCAACAAGATTCGCGAGTATACAACTGCGCCCTACTTCAATTCGCCCCTGACCGACTACTTGCCTGCTTCGCCCGACGTGCCGACGCCGAAAGCCGTCATCGGCGACGTCTCGGGCGCACCCGGAAAATTGCCGTATGCCGAAGACGTTTACAAGTACATGCGGATGCTGGAGCGCGCCAGTCCACGCGTGAAGGTCTACTCAATCGGCACGACTGAAGAAGGCCGCGAGATGATCGCCGTCGCCGTCGGCTCGGAACAACTGATCAGCAAGCTCGAAGAAAATCGCGCGCGGCTCGCGAAGCTCGCCGATCCACGAACGATCAATATGGACGAAGCCGAAGCGGATCGACTCGTCGCCGATTCGTTTCCGGTTTACTACATCACCGGCACGATCCACTCGCCTGAAACCGGTTCGCCAACGGCCTTGATGGAACTGGCCTACCGTCTCGTGGTCGACAACAGTCCCTACGTAAAGTTCATTCGCGACAACGTGCTCACGCTGATCACGCCGGTCGTCGAAGTCGACGGCCGCAACCGCATGGTCGACGTCTACAACTGGCATCTCGCGAATCCGAACCAAAACTGGCAGCCGCTGATCTACTGGGGCAAGTACGTGGCGCACGACAACAATCGCGATGCGATCGGATTGTCGTTAAAACTCACGCGCAACGTGATGAACATGTATCTCTCGTGGAAGCCGCAAGTGCTGCACGACCTGCACGAGTCGGTTCCTTATCTCTACGACAACACGATCGGCGACGGCCCGTACAACGCGTGGGTCGATCCGATCCTGACCGACGAATGGCAGATGATCGGCTGGAACAATGTGTCGGAGATGACGAAGTTTGGCATGCCCGGCGTGTTCGCGCACGGCGACTTCGACACGTGGTCGCCGGGTTACCTGATGTTCATCGCCGCGACACACAACGGCATCAGCCGTTTGTACGAAACATTTGGCAACGCTGGCGCCGACACGCTGGAGCGAACGTTGTCGCCGGGTGAATATCAACGCACTTGGTACAAGCAGAACCCGCCTTTGCCAAAAGCGAAGTGGTCGCAGAGAAACAACAACAACTACCAGCAGACCGCTTTGCTGACATCGCTTCATTACTTTGGCGCCAACAGCAAACTGTTTCTCAAGAATTTTTACTTGAAAAGCAAACGTTCGATCGAAAAACCGAAGAATGAAGGCCCGGCGGCTTACGTTTTGCCCGGTGATGAATTGCGTGTAGGCAATCAGGCCGAGTTGCTGCGGACGCTGCAAGCGCAGGGCGTCGAGATCAGCAAAGCAACCGCGCCATTCACTGTGACTGTGCGAAAGAAACCCGGCTCCACATCAGGACCGCATCCGTCCGCTTCTCCGAGTCCGGCTGCCAAGACCGAAGATCGAACTTTCCCCGCGGGCAGCTATATCGTGCGCATGGATCAACCCTACAGCCGCATCGCCGATGCCCTGCTTGATTATCAATACTGGGCGCCGAACGATCCGCAAACAAACATCTACGACGACACCGCCTGGACCATGGGTGAACTCGCGAACGTCGAAGTCGTGCGCGTGGTCGATACAAAGGTGCTGACCGCGCCGATGGATCGCGTTACGGCTGAGGTGCGCGCGGCTGGCGGCGTCGCCGACGCTGGTTCAGTCTTTCTGATCAATCACAACGCCGACAACGCGCTCGTCACGTTCCGTTATCGACTCAAAGACGTCGAAATGGATGCGGCTGAAGAACCGTTTGAAGCAGCCGGCCGGAAGTTCAATCGCGGTTCGTTCATCATCCGCCGCGCCAACGGCGACGAACTGCGACGCGTCGCAAACGAGCTCGGCATTCAGGTTTACGCCGTCAACGATGGTCCGTTAGTCAGAACCCATCCGATTCGCGCGCCGCGCATCGCGATGATGCATACCTGGCTCAGCACGCAGGACGAAGGCTGGTATCGCATCGGGCTCGATCATTTACAGGTGCCGTTCACTTACATCAGCACGCAGGACGTTTCGCGCGATCCGAATCTGAAGGCCAAATACGATGTGATCCTGTTTGCGCCGGTCGGCCGCGGCGCACCGGCGATCATCAACGGCATGCCGATGTATGGTAATCCGTTGCCTTGGAAGAAGACACAATTAACGCCGAATCTCGGGACCATCGACGAGACTGACGATATGCGTCCCGGTCTCGGTTGGAGCGGCTTGCAGAACTTGCAGAAGTTTGTGAAAGAAGGCGGGCTGTTTATTACGGTCGACGATACGTCGGAGTTTGCCGTGAACTATGGTTTCACTGCCGGCGTGAGTGCAAGCCGTTCGCAACGTCTGAAAGCGGTCGGCGCGATCCTGCGAACAAAGATGGTAGACGCGGCGAGTCCGATCGCTTACGGCTACGGCGACTCGCTGGCGATGTATTGTTTCAACGGTCCGATCTACAACATCAACAATGGGGTCGGGGGCCGTGGTCCACGCAATCAACCGCGCGCAACCGGCCGCGGTACGCCGGACGATCCTGATGTGCCCCAGGGACGTCCACCGGCGGAACTTCCGGAACCGTCACCGAGAGCTGAGCCGTGGGAGGCGCCCGCGGTGACTGACGAGCAACGTCGCAATGCGATTGGCTTGATTCCGCCAAGCCAGCGCCCGCGCGTCGTGCTGCGTTATGCCGACAACCGTGAGCTATTCGTTTCCGGCCTGTTGGACGGCGGCGATGAGATCGCACAGCGCGCCGCTATTATCGACGTGCCTTCAGGGAACGGTCATGTGCTTCTCTTCTCGACCAACCCCTTCTGGCGCGGCCAAACAAAGGGCAGCTACTTCCTGGTCTTCAACGCCATCCTGAACTGGGACAACCTGAACGCCGGACGCAAACTCGCCGAGAAATAGATCCGTCCACAGATTACGCAGACTTTGTGTAATCTGTGGACAGCTTTCAACGTTCCCACTCTTTCAAACCTTCGACGAGGCGCAGCACTTCGCTGCGCTTCTTTTCGAAGACCGCGAACATGAAGATGATCGTGGCGCCCGTCACGATTCCAGCCACGTACCACAGCCACGTCCAACCCAGATTCACCGACGCATACCAGATCATCGTGAGAATCGAAAGCAACAGGAACACCGAGCCCAACAGCAACAAGCCTCGAATCCGAAAGATAATTCCCGCGAAGATGCCGGCCAGCGAGAACGAACCGAGTATCAACGGCAGCCACGGTGAATTAGCGACGCCGTTGATGAAGATGTCCGCCGTTGACGAGACGTAGATCGTCACGAGCGACAAGTACCTGATGCCGGCCATCTGATCGTCGCTGAGGTCTTTTTCATTTAGATAGGCAGCGAGCAGCGCGGAGAGCGCGATCGGAATCAGCCACAACTGCGGATGCTGGAGAAACTGGTAATTGTCTGTGCGATGAAGGATGTACCAAAGCCCACCGTTGCCCGCGACCGCAGCCATCAGTCCGAAGGCAAACGAGCGTCGCAGGATCGAAAGCAGACCGTAAAGACCGCCGACCACAAACAGCAGCAGCGAGAAATCGACTTCCGACGAAGCCAGCCAGAAGCCCAAGACCGGCAGCAACGGCAGGAACACGCCGGTTCGTTCCAGCGGTTGGGCCAGGACCAACAGTTTTCGCCGCCGCAACGATTCGCTCGTCACCACGCCGAGATAAGCAATCACCATCACTACGAGCGGCCAGTAACGTTCGAGGAACCCGGTGAAGAGCCACGGCAGCGTCAAACGAATGTGCAGGAACAGCAACGCGAGCATGACTTCTGCCGCGTAGACATACTTCATGCGGCCCCGTTCAGAGAGACTCAGGGGATCGTGTTGCGGCGACAGCGCGAACAGCACCGGAATCACGACCGCAGCAATGAGCGCCGCGCCAATCGCGCTCAGCGCCAACGGATGAATCCGCACGACACCATAGTTAAGCTGGTACGAGACCTCAGTTCCCAGACAGAAGAACAACGCGATCGCACCGGCAACCAACAAAGCCGGCACGCAACTCTGCGCCGCGCTGGTCCAATCAGGCGCCCGTGCTTTGACCTCCTTCAGTAGCAAGCCGTAAAGCGCCGTCAGGCCAAACGCCAACAACATCAGAATCACGCTGCGGTTCAACCACGTGCCGGTCAGCCACGGCGTCAACCACGACCAAGCGAAGAAAGTCAGTCCGATGACGAGCACCACAATCGCGACCTGCCGCCACTGCCGCCGCCACACTCCTTCTGCGAACCACGCAAACGTTACAAATTGCGCGACGACGGCGAGCGCGGCCGTGGCGCGTAGTCCGAAGCTGGCGAAGCCCAGGTCGATCCAGAAAGCAAGAGCAACAACGACAGTCGCCGCCAGGACGTTGAAGGTCCAAAGCCAGTGCAGTTCGTTCGCTTCGGAGCTGAAACGTCGCGGGACTCCGTACCGTGCTGCAAACGTGATGAATTGCTCGCGCCAGTGCCAAACGATGGAAGCGGCGAGCGCGTAGATCGCCAGCAGGATCGCGAGGGACCACTGTAAGCGCGTCTGGGTGAGATCGAGATGGTAAAGCGCCATCAAGCCGGCGACCAGCCCCAGCAGGTAGAGTCCGGCAACCGCATATTTCGTATGCTTGTCTCGGAGGACTGCTATCATCAACGCAATCGTCGCCGCCATTGCGATCCAGTGCAGCCGGGGTGTGTCCGCAACGGGCGACCAACGTCTGGGAATGACAAAACTCAGCACGACGAAAAACGTCAGCAGCAACGACCAGCCTATTGCGCCCAGGTTATGAAACGACAAGACCGTTGAACGGGGGCTTTCGGCGTCGCCTAACCGGCGTGCTCGCAGTTCCAGCCACAACAAGGCGATGGTTGCGAGACAACTCGCGGTGATGTTGATTGCCACGATGCCTTCTCTTAAATTTGAGGGCAAAAAGCGAATGCACCAAATCCAGGCCGCTAAAGGAATGAGCATGCCTGCCGCATAGATGTATCTGCGGCGCAGTGTCTGCCAGTTCAATGTCGCAAACAGCAGGCTTAATGCGAGTAGTGGTCCAACAGACCACCAGCCATTCGCATCTGCATGAACGGCGGTTCGCAGACACAGATAGGTAGCGATCACGCCAATGACTGCTGCGAGTTGGCTGCCACGCCGCTGCCAGTCTGAATATCGCTCAGCCGCCAGCAACATCAACCATGCCGACAACGTGACGCACACCGTGAGGACTTGCAGTCCAAGCCAACCTTTGATGTCGGCAACCGTGAAACCAATCAAACAACTGACGGCCAACAATCCTCCGGCAACCATTGCCGCCTGAGGACGGCGTCCACGCAAGCGTGCGAGCCACGCCGCGGCCACGACCGTGGTTGCCAACGCCAACCAGCCGAGCAAAGTACCGGTCGCGATCGTTCCGATCCCGGGAGGCTCGGGTTCATAGATAAATCCGATCGCCACCGGCGCGATCAAAAGCGCGTTCAAACCAATGGCCAACCACAGTTGCAGATCGAGCAATCTGTCAGCAAGTCCTTGGCCGGCTTGATCGAGTTTCTGTTGCCATAACCGTCGCCTGCTCAACCACGGCAAGGCATAAACCGCGAAGGTAATCGCGTTGAGTTGGGCCAAGCGCACCAACACGACGCGATCCATCAACCCCTTGCCGCTGACTACTGCCAGCATGAACGCGAGCGTCACAGTCAAGTTAAACAGGAACCCGCCATAGACGCCGTATTCAGGCCGTCGCTCGCGCAGGGCGTAACCGATCATCACGAGTGCGACGATTACTAATGGACCACCGTACAGAACATCATCGCTAAACCACGCGAAGATTCCCGCGTTCGGACCCTGAACCGGTAAGTAATAGATCGCTCGCAGTGCGGGAATGAGCGTGAACAACAACAGCGGCGCAACGGTCAGCGCGATCAAAAGCCGGCGCATCCGAGCCGATCCATCACGCCGGTACCACAACACGATCGAACCACCCAACAAGAACACCGCCGCCAGCCACCGCCACGCCGCCGCGGTCGCCATCTGTGGTTCAAACCTTCCTGCGAGCAAAGGTATCGCGCCCGCAAGCACGACCAGCGCGGCGAGCAGATATTCTTCCCGGCGCTTTTCCGCGAAGTTTGCCAACATCAACACAGTCAACAATCCAAGCAGAACCCACGAACCAAGCGCGATCGCTTCCTGATGTGGGAATCCGGCGAGGTTGAGACCCGAAAAGCTGCTGCCAAGCGCAAAGAGTTCGCGCGTAAGACCAGAAAGCGAACTGTAAACCGCGAATAGAACAAAAGCACCGAGCAACAACCACGAGAGCAGTCGATCTATCGAGTAGTCTGTATCAAGCAGGCGCGAGGCATCGTGCAACCAGCCGTTCTGTGGCGCATCGCTGGTCTTCGGCACGGCGCGTCTCACGAGCAAACGCAAACCAATCCATGCGAGGCAAAACAGTGTGAGAAGGGTGCCGTAGATCTGAAGCGCAGCCGGCCGCAGAAATGCGAGCGGCAAATACGAGTACCACCCAAACTCCTGCAACGCTGCCTTGATCGTCAGCACCACCGCGCACAGAAGCGCGATCTGAAAGGCGTTGAAGACCAGGCGGCGGCGATTCAACCACAGGAGAAGCAGCAGGATGCCGGCAATCCAGAACACGCGCTGCGCCTGCATCGCCGTGACTTCCCACGTGTTCGCCTGAAACAAAGCCACCACACCGAGCACCAGCGCGATCAGCGCGGTCTGGTTAAGCGTTTTCGAAAAGATCCGTGAGCTGACGATCGCAACGGCGGCACAGACAGTCGCGTGCACGAGGAAAGCCGTCTGCCACGGGAAGGAGATTGAAACTGTTCTGGAAAACAGATCGGCGAACGCAAAGAGCAGGAGCGCGCCGGCGATCCAGGCAAACGCCTGCTGCGTTCGTCGCCACGTGATCCAGAAACTGCCCAGCGAGTAGATAGCCAATACGATCCACAGCCAGTGATTCTCAGTGGTCCACAAGCCAAAGAGCGCCAACAAGACGAGACTCACTCCTGCGATTTCGCAGGCGGCCGCCAGGTAGTAATAACTGTCGCGGTCGCGCTTCTTCCTGCCGAGCCACTCGGTGGCGATCAGGAAGATGACAAAAACACCTGCGAGTGCCTGAGCGCTGGGTGTCGAAAGAACCACCTCGAGCAACGACCTGACCCGGAGGTTTTTCCACGCGACGCGCCCGGCGGAAACGTGAAACACAATCAGGTAAGCCAATGCGAGACAGTTGGCAGCGATCAGATGGGCCACCGGCAACCTGAGTGTGACCGCAAGGGCTGTAAAGATCGCGAAGTTAAGCAATGCGGCAGGCACGATGCTCGCGGGATTGGGCCAAGCCAGAATCATGCCCGCGAGCACGACCATGATGCCGAGAATTCCGAGCGCAGTTCCGGTGGTGCGCGAAGCGACCAGTTCTTTGTTTTTGATTCGACGCCACAACACAGTGCCAGTCGCGAGCATCGGCAGGCCCCACAGCGTCACGATCGGCGCCAGGTACATCATCGTCAAACTCAGTGGCCCTGACTTGTAGAGCAACAGTCCAAACGGCAGCAGCGCCGCAAAACTCATCGTGCCGAGAATCGTGAAGACGGTACCCGCTTCGCTGGCGTCTATCTCCCGATCATCAAGCACACGGCGCAACGCAAGACCAACCGTCACGACGTAACAGACGACGGGAAACGCCGCCAGAAACATTAACAACGTCGGTGAAGCGTCAGGCCCGGCGAAGTGGCGGACGAGCAGTTGTCCGATTGATGAACCGAGCACACCGGCCGCAAGAATGTGCGCACACCCGGGCGTGATCACGCGTCCGGCGAAATAGACCAGGCAGAGAAAGATCGCCGGCGCCGCCAACTCGCTGGCGAGCGCCAGCGCGCCGGGCGTGTTGCTGGCCGACACTGCGGCGATCGCAAGAAAGTTCAACGGCACAAGTAACGTCGCAATCGTGAGAATGCCGCGGCTTGTCGTCGGAAGTTTCCAGCGGTGTTCGGTGTAGAGACCAACGCCAAAAAGGATCGCGGTGACAGTGGTGAAGATCAAAAACTTCAACACTGGTATTTGCGAGATCTGGGCCCACAGGCTTACAACGAGTGCGGTCGAACAGCCGATGATCAGCAGGCCGCCGATGATCTCACCCCAGCGGATGTTGCTCTCTTCCATGAAAGAGTTGAGCACTTCGCTAAAAGGACGGCGTGGCGGTGGCGGTGGTGGCGGCGGAGGTTGGGGTCGTGGTGAAGGGCGGGCAGGGATTGGCTCCGGCGGTCGCTCACGTTCGGGCTCAATGACAACGGATTTAGGAACAGCGGGCTCGACGGGCCTGGTGACGATCGGCGGCGTGATGATCCGAGGCGGCGTGATGACCCGAGGCGGCGGTGCGGGGGCGCGTGCGGGCGGCGGCTGACGCTCGGCGCGGATGCGCGCCATGAGTTGCTCGTAAACTTCGTCGTTAACCTTACCGTCCTGGTAGAAGCGAATGAGTTGGCGTTCGAAGGCTGCCAGATCGTCTTCGGGGCGAGGGCGGCGCGTTTCAGCAGGCGGCGGTGGTGCAACGACACGCGGTGGCGGGTCTTGCCTGGTGGCCAAACGAAAGAGCTGGATTACGGCGAAACCGACAACGGCCACAATGCCGAAGCAGAAGAACAGCAGGATCAGCAGAATGATAATTTCCATCGTGACTCACCCTTAGGCCGGGACGGGTGACCATGTGGGCCGGACTGGAGTATAACTTTTGCGATGAATCTGTTCGAAGCAGTTTTTGCTCATGACCTTGCCGCGCCCGCAATCCACTTCGGCGGCCGGGAAATATCGTATGGTGAGTTACGGTCGGCGACTTTGCAGTTGGCTGCGGCGATCACCTCACTCGGCGTCGAGCGCGGTGACCGCGTTGCGCTGCTTTTGCACGACTCTCCGGAGTTTATTGAAGCCTTCATTGCCACGTGCTCGCTCGGGGCAATCGCCGTTCCCATAAACATGGCGCTTCCGCTGGAGGAGCAGTGTTCGATCCTTCACAACAGTGGTGCAACACTGGCCCTTGTCGAGCCCGATCTATGCAGCACTTTGCCGACACATGCGCCGGAAAAACTGCGCTTTTTGGAAAAGACCCTTTCGGTGGAGTCCTTGCCGCGGGACCAAGAGCCGGAATCCATTGAATTTCCCGCGCCTTCTGACTGCGAGCCTGCTTTCATTCTTTACACGTCCGGCAGCACTGGCGAGCCGAAAGGAGCGATGCACCGTCAGGCCGATATCTTCTACACAAACCAGACTTACTGCCGCGAAGTGCTTCGTCTCAAACCACACGATCGGCTGTTCTCTTCTTCGCGGCTTCCCTTCGCTTACGGTCTCGGAAACAGCTTCACATTTCCGCTGTTGAACGGCGCGATTTCGATTCTCTGTCGCGAAAAGCCGGCGCCGGATGTGATTGGGCGAACGTTTGTCGAGTGCCGCCCAACGATCTTCTTCGGCGTGCCTGTGGTCTACAACCTCCTGCTCGAACATCATCGCCACAAAGAACCACTCGACTGCTCGAGTTTGCGCCTGTGTGTCTCGGCCGGCGAAGCACTGCCGGCACACTTGGGCGAGGAGTGGGAAAAGACTTTCGGCGTGCAATTGCTCGATGGCATCGGTTCGACTGAAATGCTGCACATGTTCATGTCGAACCACGAAAACGCAGTGCGCTACGGCAGCAGCGGGAAATTGCTCGAGGGTTACCAGGCGCGCCTCGTGGATGAAAACGGTGAACCTACACCTGACGACATCGAAGGGAATCTCTGGATCAAGGGCGACAGCGCGGCGCTCGGTTATTGGGAGAAACCGGAACAGAGCACGCGCACGTTTGTCGACGGCTGGGTGCGAACAGGCGATCTGTACCGTCGCGACGCGCAAGGCTTTTGGTTTCACATGGGTCGCAGCGACGATTGTTTCAAGTCCAGCGGGCAATGGGTGTCGCCCGTAGAAGTCGAAGGCGTTTTGTTGCGGCATCCGCAGGTCGCACGCGCAGCAGTGGTCGAGGACTTCGACGGCGGCGGATTGCCGTGCCCGTGTGCGTTTGTCGTTGCTCAGGAGTTAGAATCCGACTCAAGTAGATTAGAACAGGACTTGCGCGAGTCGCTGGCCGCGGCGTTGCCACGTTTCAAACAGCCACGCCGGTATGTGCTTGTTTCGGAGTTGCCTTACACGGCGACGGGAAAGATACAGCGGTTCAAACTCCGGCAGTCACTGCGCGCGAGCGCCTCGAAAGCATCATGAGTAAAAGTATTCAGGAAACCTACGCTCCGAATCTCGCGTGTTTCGGTTGCGGACCGGCCAATCCGAAAGGTTTGCACATTCGCAGCTTTGCTGATGGCGCTGAGGCCGTGGCGGAGTGGCAGCCGAGCAAGGAATACGAAGCGTTTGCAGGCATGTTGAGCGGCGGCATCATCGGTACTCTGCTCGATTGCCATTGCAACTGGACCGCAGCCTGGTACCTGATGAAAAAAACGGGCGCTGACAAGCCGCCGTGTACGGTCACTTCGGAGTATGCGATCAAGTTGCTTCGTCCGACGCCGACCGATCGTCCAGTGCGACTCGTCGCTCGCGTTGTCGATTCAACCGGCGATCGTGCGACTGTCGAAGGCGAGCTGATCGCGCACGACAAGGTTTGCGCAACGTGCCGCGGTGTCTTCGTGGCGGTTAAGCCCGGACATCCTGCGTATCACAGATGGTAACTTCGTTCCGAGTCTGTTCTTTGTGTTTGTGCCTCTTTGTGTTCTCTTGTGCCTTTTAGTGATGCAATGATTCACCGTCCTCGTCGACTTCGCCGCAATCCCGCGCTACGCGCGCTCGTGCGCGAAACGCGTCTTACGCCTGACGACTTCGTGTTGCCGCTGTTTGCGTGTCCCGGCAACGGTGTACGCCGCGAGATCTCGTCAATGCCGGGCGTGTTCAACCTGTCAGTCGACGAGATCGCCAGCGAAGCTTCTGCTGCTTACGACGTGGGTGTGCGCAGCATCATTCTTTTTGGCCTACCGGAATCGAAAGACGAACTCGCGTCGGGTGCTTATGCTGAAGACGGAATCGTGCAACGCGCCATTCGCGCCGTGCGCCGTTGCGCGCCCGAACTGATCATCATCGCCGACACATGTTTGTGTGAATACACCTCGCACGGTCACTGTGGCGTCGTTCGCGGCGGTGAGGTTCTCAACGATGAATCGCTGGAACTGATTGCGCGTACGGCAGCGAGTCAGGCGGCAGCGGGTGCGGACCTCGTGGCGCCATCGGCAATGATGGACGGGCAAGTAGGAGCCATTCGCGAGGCATTGGACGACTCGGGTTTTGAAAACACGGCGATCATGTCTTACGCGGTCAAGTATGCGTCCGCGTTTTATGGTCCATTCCGCGAGGCTGCGCAGAGCGCGCCGGAGTTTGGCGACCGCCGTGCTTATCAAATGGACCCGCCAAACGCGCGCGAGGCAATGCGCGAAGCCGAGCTCGATTACTCGGAAGGCGCTGACATCCTGATGGTCAAACCCGCGACCGTGTATCTTGACGTTTTGAAGATGGTGCGCGATCGATTCGATTTGCCGCTTGCCGCTTATCACGTGTCAGGTGAGTACGCGCTCATTAAGGCGGCGGCGCAGAAGGGTTGGATCGACGAAGAACGCGTGATGATGGAAACGTTAACCAGTATCAAACGGGCCGGCGCCGACATCATTTTGACTTATTACGCGCGCGAGGCGATTCGCGCCCTGAACGCTTCGGCGACTTCATAGTGTTTAGTTTGAACGCCAAAGGCGTTGGCTGATGTTTAGTTTGAACGCCGAAGGCGTTGGCTAATTTCAGCCCGGGGTTGGCACAACCCCGGGTCAACCACCGAGTAAAATTCTAACGCTGAAAGCGTTGGCGAACGCCTTCAGCGTTGTGACGCTGTAATTCGAAGGTGTCCCAGGGTTGTCGCTGCGCTTCAACCGCTGGGCTGAAACTCGTTAACGCCTTCGGCGTCCCAAGTTGTCGCGCTATCAGGCGCTCGGCAACCCTGTAAACTGACCCGGCTTCTAAGGGTGACACCGCTGGAGATTGAACGCATGAGAATGCTTCCCGACTTTCAGCGAAACTGCCATAAACGCGGGCTGTTTGCGGCGTCGAGCCTGCTTTTGCTGCTCGCCACCCACACCGTCGCGCAATCCGGCAGACGCGCTCCGAAACCCACGCAACCTCCCGTTACCACACCAGAAACCGATAAAAAACAGAGTTCAATTGCGAATGCCAGGGAGCTTACGCGCAAAACCTCCCTGATCGTTGCCAAGCAAGCAAGCTCGAAACATCTGCTGAGCGAAGATACGATCTTTGCGCACTTCGTCCAGCATCTTTCGGAGTTCAAGAACGTCACGACCACTTCAGTCGGGGAGCTCAAGCACGACGCGGCGGTCAAGCGCGCGAAGAGCGAGACGGAAGCGATCGTGGTGCTGGTTGAGTTTGACGTGGATGAATTTCAGAACGGCACGATCTTTTTGAACTCGCCGGATCTCGACCTGAAGATTCTGGTGTTCGCGCCGCGCACAGGCAAGAAGCAGTTTGAAGGGCAGGTCTACTACAAAGCCGTCGGTGGTCCAATGTTAAAGAAGGACAACTGGCCGAGTGGCACACCGATCAGGATCACGACAGAAGCCGTCGGGCTCGAAGCCGCTGAACAAGTGCGCGACTGGTTGATCGTGGAAGAGCGCCGCGTTAAGAATTAACGGCGGCGCGTAAAGAGCTAACTACTGATTTCATCCAGCGCTTTTCCTAAGCGCTCCAATCCCCGTTCCAAGACGTCGCTTGGTACAGCAATCCCCAACCGGAAATGCGCCGGCAGCTCAAAGAAATTTCCCGGAACAACTGACGTTTCGTATTTCTCACGTAACAAGCGACAGAGTTGATCCGCATTACCGTTGCGAACGCGCGGAAACATCACCGTGCCGAACTCGGGCCTGATTGTTTCGAGATCTTCGCGTGTGTTGAGAAACTCGTCGAGCAGAGCGCGATTGCGGTCCAGCAACGTCTTTGCGCGTTCGGTAAGCTCTGAAAGTTGATCGAGAGCGACGACGCTCAACCGTTCACCGGCGTGCACCGGCGTTGCGGCGAAGAGATCGTTGAGGAGCCACATTCGTTGCGCGAGTTCGGGTGCGGCGAAGATCCAGCCACAACGAAGACCGCTCAGCCCGAACGCTTTAGTCAAACTGCTCGTGATGACGAACTCGCTGCCGAGATGAAACGAGGTACGTGGCGATGCTTCGAACAACGTTTCGATGTAGACCTCATCGACCAGCACGCGCGCGCCAACGCGGCGCGCTATTTCGCCGATCTGTTTGAATGTTGAATCATCTGTGAGAGTGCCGCTGGGGTTGTGGAGGTTTGTTATGACGACTAAACGCGTCTTGCGCGTTATTTGCCTTTCAACTTCTTCAGGTGAAACTCGAAAACCATCTTCAAACCGCCGGGTGAACCGTTTGACGTCCGCGCCGAGATAGCGAACCGTCGCCAGCATCGGCTCGTACCCCGGTGATTCAAACAGCACTTCGTCGCCCGGCTTCACCAGCGCCGCCATCGCGAGATGATTGGCAAACGTCGTCCCCGCTGCCGTAACGATCGACTCCTTAGCAACTCGATATCGCTTTCCAATCCGGGCAATCAGTGGCTCATAGCCGTAGCCGCCGTCCGTGATTTCCAGATCGTCAAGCGACACACGTAGATCCCGGATGCTCAGATTCGGCATCCCGCTCGTCGCCAGGTTGAACTTCGCGGTAGACCTCGTCTTGGCCCAGTGCATGTAAGACGAAACTGTGACTTGACGGGCTGTAGTCATCGTCGTCATTCAATTGTTCTCCTCGATTTCCAAAACCAGTACGCCGGCAAACCAGCCAACATGATTGCCATGCCGATCAGCGTGTTTTCCGGAAAACGGTAAACAGTATTAATCGCCACCGCCCAGCAGATCGCGATGAACAGCAGCGTCGTCACCGGATGACCAGGCACTTTCACCACGCCCGCTTCTTCGCTCTGTGCGCGTTTGCGAAAAACGAAGATACAACACGCGGTCAGACCGAAGAAAATCACGTCGACGGAAACGACGTAGTTGAGAATGCGCTCGTAAGTTCCCAAGCATGCGATCACAATCGCCAGCAGACCTTGAAGCGCGATCGCCACGATCGGGGCTCGTGTTCCCGGATGCACTGTGCCGACGCTTTTGAAGAACAGTCCGTCGTGGGCCATCGCGAAGTAGACGCGCGGAGCAGTCAGCATGCTTTGACTCAAGAAGCCCACAGTCGAGATCGCGATGCCTGCGGCGATCGCGCGCGCGCCGGCGTCACCAAGCGCCTGGCGCATCACTTCCGACGCCGGCGCGGCTGAAGTTGCGAGGCCGTTTGTGCCCAAGACGGTTATGTAAACGATGTTGGCCGCGAGATAGAGCACAACGACTCCGGTGACGCCGAGCATCAATCCTCGCGGCAGGTTCTTGCGCGGTTCTTTGATCTCGCTCGCCACGAACGTTGCTGTTTGCCAACCGCCGTACGCGAAGATCACGGGCACGAGTGCGGCGCCGAATGCTGTGAGTAAGTCGAGCGAAGGTGGTCTATCGAGCAACTCTGAAGGATTGGTTGCGGGTTTAGTCAGCAGCAGTCCGCAAACCACGAGTGCAGCGAGCGCCAGGATCTTCAGCACCATGAGAATGCTTTGAACAGTGCTGCCGGCACGCACGCCGAGACAATTGATGATCGTTAAAAGTGCGAGGATGAGTGCCGCCAGTTGTGCGTAACCGATTGGCAGGTTGGTCAATTCAACAAAGTAGCGCGAAAAGGTAACTGCGACAGCGGCCATGCCACCGGTTTGAACCACCAGTAACAAAACCCAACCGTAGAGAAAAGCGACGGCCGGATGAAACGCTTCGCGCAGGTATGCGTACTGCCCGCCGACCTCGGGCCGCCGCGAAGCAAGCTCAGCCCAGATAAATCCCGCCGCGAGTGCAAACAACCCGCCAATGGTCCACGCACCGAGAATCAGAAATGGAGTGCGAACCTGGAGCGCAACTACGGACGGGTTCATGAAAATGCCCGATCCGATGATGCCGCCCATCACGATCATCGTGGCATCGAAAAGACCGAGGCGGCGCGCGAGTGTTACAGTTCCATCTGCGAGGGAATGCGACATTGATGTCTTTTCTTACCACAGTTCCGGGTAATCTGTGGATGCTTTTGACACTTGTTGGCGGTTTTCGCTAACCTGTCGCGTTTTGTTTGAGGGGAATCAATTTGTCCGCAAGAGCTGAAGCGATCGTCACGGCCGGCCTAAGGCCTGAATTATTTGCCGGACGTGGCCTTCTCACCAATAGCCGAACACTTATCTTTGCCGCACTCGTAGTCCTGATCGTGGCGGGCCTTGGCTTTCGTGTCACCGGGCTCAGCGCCGAAGGTCTCAGCGAAGACGAGCTCAACAAACTAAACGCCGTTGCCGACTACCGCGCGCATGGCCTGACGGGCGCGAACGGCGAGCATCCGATGTTGATGAAGGCGCTGCAAGCCGCGTCGATCATCGCGGCGGAGAAATGGAACTCGTTTGTAGGCCCCGCTGAACAGATCGCTCCGGAAACTGCCTTGCGTTTGCCTGGCGTGATCGCGGGCGCGCTGACTGCGTTTTTAATCTACTTGATTGCGGCCGAACTCTTTGGCGCCGAAGTGGCTTTGATTGCGGCAGCATTGTGGACGTTCGACCCGACAGCGATCGCATTCAGTCGTGTCGCCAAGGAAGATACGTTTCTGCTCTTCTTCTTCCTGTTGGCAAACGTGTTTTGGTTGCGTGGACAGCGCATCGCGGAAAGCACCGATCAGAATCCGAATCGATACTACTGGGCCAGTGCTGCTTGTTACGGTGCGATGGTGGCATCGAAGTATGTGCCGCACTTGTTCGCGATCAGCCTGTGTTACTACTGGATGTTTCAGCAGCTTCCGGAAACGCGTTGGCGGCTCGGTAAGAAACGAATCCTGAAGTTCTTCGCGATCATGTTTTTGGTGTTTCTGGTATTGAGTCCGACGGTTCTGCTGCCGGACACGTGGAAGCAGATGGGACTGTTCGCCGGCGGCAATCGCATCGGCCACGACGGTTATGAGTTCATGAACCAGCTCTATCCGCATCGTTTTTCTGACTGGCTCAGTGGCATACCGGTCTATTTTTATTTTGTGTTTACGGCGGTGAAGCTGCCGGTGTTGACCGTGCTGGCTTTCGTTGTTGGTCTACCGTTGTTGTTTCGGCGCAAGCTCGGCGATGGACGGTATTTCATTCTGTTCTGGTTGTTCCTGTGGGTGGTGGCGTTCTGTTTTCCGGGTGGAAAGTTCACGCGCTATTACACGACGGTTTTGCCGGCGGTGCTCATTACGGGCGCGTTGGGAATTCAGTTTACGGGCCGCTGGTTGGCGAAACGCATCGCGGCGATCGACATGACGGCGGGTTTGAAACACTACGTGCCGGCGTGTTTGGCGGTCGTAGTGATCATCACTTCAGTAGTGAACTCGGTGCAGGCTTCACCGCATTTTCGTCTGTACACAAACTCGATTGGTGGTGGCAACGCGTGGGCTGGTTATTATTTTCCGCACGATGAATTCTACGACGCGAGTATGCGCGACGTGATCGCGGAGATCCTTACGCGTGCAAAGCCTGGCGCACGCGTGGCAAGTGAGAGCCCGACTTTGGCAGCCTACTACGCAGAACGCGCCCAGCGCACGGATCTCGTTTGTATCTCCCTCTCGGATCCAAACGCCTTGCAACAACTAACCGCAGGTGACTTCATAATCATCGCCCGCGGCCGCCGCTACTTCAGCAACGACTGGATCATCAACTCGCTGAACGACCACTCGACCCCCGTCGCCTCCTTCAACCTCAACACCATCCCCTCTGCCAAACTCTACCAACTGGACCAAGCTTCGGTCGGTCTTCTAACCAAGTAACCACGGTAATCCACAGATTATGCAGAAACTGCAAAATCAATCTGTGTAATCTGTGGATTGAAGAAGCGAAAATTCTTAATGCCGCAGTTCGACCTCGACGGGTCTCGCGTCCTTGGAGTCGAAGCCTTCGGGCCAGTTGGAGATGTTGACGCCGTAGAGCCAGTCGGAATCGGGGGTGACGGCGAAGCGGATGGTAAGAGGTAGGCCACGCATCGCGCGGAGGCGCAGGAGTCCGCCGGTCAGGCGCCACTCCTGGATCAATGGCTGTCCTTTCGGCTCGAACGGAATCAGACGAGAACCTCCGTTCCAGCCTGCAACAAACAACGTCACGCGCGTTTTTACGAAGCCGTCGGGTGCATCGACAGGACGCACCGGTTGTACGTGCGCACGCACGATGATCTCGCTGACGCGCCGTCGATCTGCACGTTCGGGGACCGTGTACTCAAGAAAGCCCGAGCCAAATCCCCAAATGTATCCCGGCCCTTCACCAATCTTTTCAAACCGTTGCGCCGACGCCATCTGCGGTTTGAACTGATAAAGCACTGACTTGTCTTCACGAAAGATCACTTGCGGCACGGCCGCCTGATCACCCGCCGCACGCGCCCACGCAAACTGCCGCGGAATCAGATGCCGCGAAGCTTCTTGCAATCGTGACGGCAACTCCGCCGTCTCCAACGCCGCAAATACTTGCGACGCTCGCGAAATCTCACCAAGCACCTCGCGATCACGATCCGTCGCATACGTCACACCGTAACCACGATGCGGATCCGGCGTTAGTATCCAGAACATCGCACCGCCCACTCCGGCGCGCGCATTACCCTCAAAAAACGCCCGATACCAATCAGCCTGTGACGCGCCGTTGTGCCCGTCGACACTCATGCCAAACTCACCAAACACGATCGGCTTCCCAAGCGAAAAGGCCGCCGCCGCACGGTTCTCAATGAACTCTTTCAACGCCGCCGGCGAATCAACAAAACTGTCGTGATCGTCACGCGGATAGTTGTGCACGTCGCAGTAGTCAATCGACGGTATCGCATGATCTGCCAACCACTCGCGCCGTTCAGACGACGACCGATAGCCCCACGCTCCCGGCGCCACGAGGTGATTCGGATCCAACGACTTCAGATAAGCACTCATCTCGGCAAACCACGCGCGTCGTTCCGCCCAACGCCCGGTGATCACCTGCGCCTCGTTCATCAACTCCCAACCAAAGATCGTCGGATCGTCACGATACAAGACGCCGGTGACGGTATTCCGGCGCGTCGCCAGTTTCTCGAGGTGTTCGCGATAGAGCCGCCGCGTTTCCGGATTCGAATAAAACAGAATCGCCTTTTCGTTGTTGATGCCAAACTTGTAACTATCGTCGGCAGCATCGTTGATTCCCGCCCAGCGCAAATACTGCGTGACGCCACCAGTGTCGCGCCACCAGTTAGTCAAACAAAGCTGTACGTAGATCTTGTTCTTCGCTGCTTCGGCGAGGACTTTGTCGAGATGTACAAACGCATCCTCGTTCCACTGTCCGGGAGCGAGGCGAAAGGAGTGGTGCCGCGGCCAATCGGCGAAATCGGCCATCGGTTTGACGTCGTTTGGGCCGCCCTCGCCAAACGCCCACACACGCACGACTTTGATTCCCGCCTGTGCGGCCTGGCGCAGCGTTTCCGGCATCCGCGCCCGGTCGTCGTCGCGATACATCACTGCCACGTTCGCGCCGACAAACCGAAACGGACGATTACCAACCAAGAACCGCCCGCCCCGCTGCCGCACAAACTGATTCGCAGCCGAGTTTATCGCCACATTCGGCGAAGCCACCAAAAAAAGAACCGCCGCGCTTGCAATCAGCACAAGCGCGGCTCCTGCAATTAGTCGTTTATTCATCAAGGCCAATCAAGTGGCAGCGATTTTATCGCGGGCTGGTCATTCGCACAAAACCCATAATCGCACACACCGCACCAAGCACCACAAACAGATTGAAGAACGCTCCGACGCCCAACGCCATCGACAGATCCGTCTCGTTCTGGCTCATTCCCAAAAACACAAACACGCCGAACAGCAGAAAGTGAAGGTGATAGATAATCAAACAGACGGCAGCGTAAGAAAACCAGCGCGCCGAAGGTCCGAAAGCAGACGACCGCGCAAAACCGAGTACGGCGGCGATCAACCAGGCGACGCCGCCGGCAATCAACAACAGCAAAGTGACGAGGAAGAAGTAGTTTGGCTGCGTGGCCCGAAGCTGCTGCAAAAGCATCAGTGTTGGGAAAAACATTGGTTCGAGTCGCTCCTTTTACGGCCTAACGATTCACAGCCACAAGAAAGCACAAAAAGGCGCCAGGGGGGTGGGTTCACAAAATCGGTTGTGCGTTTTGTGCCTCTTTGTGGCATCACAAAAAAGTAAGCGCCGTCTGCGCACTTGAGCCGCTTTGGTATGTGCACAAACGGCGTCCAATTGGTGTCGGTGACCAAGCGCAAGTTTTTACCGTTGGAAGTCAGCTCAGTGGCTTCCAACCATGCTCTCGGCTAGCGCTCGCCTACTGCGTAATGTGGATCTCCTCTTCTTTATTAACGTGGCCGAGGAAATAAATCAGGCCACAAACAAAGGCAACTGCCGCCAGAACGAGGGCGATCCATCCCGATGTGTGACCAGCACCAGCCGGCTCGGTCACAAATTTGTAGAAATAATAGATCGCTCCGATGGCTGTCAGAATGCCCACGACCACCGCGAGTATGTCCTTCAGGCTTTTCATTTTGAACCTCCGGCCAGGTAAATAATATGAAGGTTAAGGAAAAAGCCAACAATTTGCGCTAAATGATGACAGCATGTTAACGCCGTGGCGCAGGTGAATGCAAGCGTGAGGTTTTGAGGGTGGTGCGTTAATTTGAACGCCGAAGGCGTTGGCTAATTACAGCCCA
>Ga0187894_10001111_pt1 | contig 35730 bp, 42 predicted proteins | sample GBC1701081metaG_FD_136650 | JGI IMG/M metagenome (GOLD analysis project Ga0187894, IMG submission 136650) | White microbial mat communities from a lava cave in the Kipuka Kanohina Cave System on the Island of Hawaii, USA - GBC170108-1 metaG ...
CGAACGCGAACAGGTAGATGAGGCCGGTACTCGCGAGGGCGAGGCCGAAGACGAGCGCTTCCACAGGCGCGAGGCGGCCGTCGGGAAGCGGACGGTGGCGGGTGCGCATCATCTGGGCGTCGCGCCGGCGCTCCATGAACTGGTTGAGCGTCATGGTGCCGCCGGCGGCCAGTGCCGTGCCGACCAGCGTGTGCAGGAGTTGCGTGGTGTCGAACGCGCTCGTCGATCCGAGGTAGTAGCCGACCAGGGTCGTGATGAGCACCATCAGCACGACGCGCGGCTTGGTGAGCGCCAGGTAGTCCGCCAGGCGTTGCCGGACGATCATGCCCTGGGCGGCGATCGGCGCGGACGGCGTCATGCGGGCACCGCGTGCCGGAGACCCGGCGCCATGGCCGTCGCCACGGCCGAGCGGCCCGCCCGCAGCGTGACGACGAGGCACGTCGCGAGGAGGCCGGCACCGATCACGAGGTGGGTGGTGGTCGGGACGACCGCGCGACGCGTCCAGACGATGAGCCCCCCGAGGGTCACCTGCGCGGCGAGCAGGCCGAGCGCGAGCACGGCGAGGCGAACCAGGTGGTCGTCGGCGGGGCGATGCCGGACGGCCGACACCGCGAGCGTGATCACCAGCACGGACACCACGGCAGCGCCCACCCGATGGGCGAAGTGGATCGCGATGAGCGACGTGTCGAACGGCGGCACGAGCCGCCCGAACGCGAGCGGGAAGTCCGGAATCGCGAGCCCGGCACCGGAGTGGCGCACGAGCGCGCCGAGGACGAGCTGCACGAAGATGGCAGCCGTCGTGCACGCCGCGAGCGCAGGCAGCGGCGCGCCGAGCTCGATCGGGCGCGAGCGGGGTGCGCCCCAGGCCGGGGTCGTCACTACGGCCATCGTCACCGAGAGGCAGAAGAAGATCTGCGCCAGGCACGCGTGCGTGACCGAGACGGCGAGCGGCAGCTTGTAGAGGACGGTGACGCCGCCGAGCACGCCTTGGAGGATGACGGCCAGCATCATGAGCATCGCCAGCAGGCGCACGCCCGGGCGCGTCTCGCGCATGACCGTCCAGATGGTGAGGATCACGGTGAGGAGGCCGACCGTCGACGCGGCCAGGCGATGTCCGTGCTCGAAGAGGACGCCGCCGACCATGGCGGGGAACACCTGGCCGAACGACAGCGGCCAATCGGGCACCGCGAGACCGGAGCCGGTGCTCGTGACGAGGCCGCCTATGAACAAGAGGACGTACGTCGCCGCCGCGGTCGCGACCGCGAAGCGATGCCGCCCGATGCTCGAGGCGTCCGCCATCGTTCAGTGTGCCGAGCCGGCCACCTGCGGATCGAGTCGCCGGGCCTGTGGGAGGTAGTCCTCCTCGACCAGCGGCGAGGAATACTCGTATGGCCCGCGATAGACGGTCGGCAGCGGTCCGGGGAAGTTGCCGTGCGGAGGCGGTGTCGGCGCCTCCCACTCGAGGGTGTTCGCCTTCCACGGGTTCTTGTCGGCCTTCGGGCCGGCGATGAGCGTCCAGAAGACGTTCGCGAAGAAGACGAGCTGCGAGAAGCCCAGGCAGATCGCGCCGATGGTGATGAACTCGTTGATCGGCTGGAGCGGCTTCAGGAACTCGTACTGCGTGGGGTTGTAGATGCGCCGCATGTGGCCGGCGATGCCGAGGATGTGCATCGGGAAGAACGTCATGTTGAAGAAGATGAGCGTCAACCAGAAGTGCACCTTCCCGAGTCGCTCGTTCAGCATGCGGCCGAACATCTTCGGGAACCAGTAGTAGATCCCCGCGAAGATGCCGAAGATGCTCCCGCCGAAGACGACGTAGTGGATGTGCGCGACGATGTAGTACGTGTCGTGGATGAAGATGTCGACGGGCGTCGACGCCATGAAGATGCCCGAGAGCCCGCCGATCACGAACATCGACACGAAGCCGAGCGCGAAGAGCATGGGCGTCCGGAACTGGAGGTTGCCGCCCCAGATCGTGCCGAGCCAGTTGAACGTCTTGATGGCCGACGGGACGCCGATGACCATGGTCGTCATCATGAAGCTCATCCCGAGCATCGGGTTCATGCCGCTCTGGAACATGTGGTGGCCCCACACGATCCACGACAGGAACGCGATCGCGATCATCGAGAACGCCATCGCGTGGTAGCCGAAGATAGGCTTGCGCGAGAACACCGACAGGACGTCCGACGAGATGCCCATGGCCGGAAGGATCAAGATGTAGACCTCGGGGTGGCCGAAGAACCAGAAGAGGTGCTGCCACAGGAGCGGTTCGCCACCGAGCGCGGGGTTGAAGAAGTGGGTGCCGGCCATGCGGTCGAAGAGCAGCATGCCGAGCGCGGCCGTGAGGACGGGCAGGGCGAGCAACAGGAGGATGGCTGTGACGAAGAGCGACCAGATGACGAGCGGCATCCGAAACCAGGTCATGCCTGGCGCCCGCATGTTGATGATGGTGGTGATGTAGTTGACCGCGCCCATGAGCGACGACGCGCCCAGGATGATGAGGCTGATGCACCAGAGGTTCTGGCCCATGTCGACGCCGCTGTAGGCCGGGCTCGCGGACAGCGGCGGATACGACGTCCAGCCCGCGGCGGCGGCGCCGCCGGTGACGGCGAAGCTCGCCAGCATGAGGATGCCGGCGGGGACGGAGCTCCAGAACGAGAGCATGTTGAGGAACGGGAACGCCATGTCGCGCGCCCCGATCATGAGCGGGATGAGGAAGTTCCCGAAGCACCCGACCAGGATCGGCATGACCGCGAAGAAGATCATGATGGTCGCGTGCATGGTGAAGAACGCGTTGTAGGTGTCGGGCGGGATCACGCCGTCGAACATGAGCGGCTCGGGGACCCACTTCATGCCGGGGACCGCCGTCTCGGGCCAGGCGAGCTCCCAGCGCACGAGCAGCGCCAGGATGCCGCCGAGGACCAGCATCGCGAGTCCCATCCCCAGGAACTGCTTTCCGATCACCTTGTGATCGCGCGAGAAGACGTACGTCGACCAGAAGCCCGCCTCGTGGTGTTCCACGTGCTGGTGGGCTTCCGCGTGAACCATGGGCTTGCTCATACCCGACTCCTCACTCCCTTCGGTGTGATCAATTGTAGGCTGGGGTGCTGACCGCGGCGCCGACGCCCCGCTCCTTGGCCCAGGCGTCGTACGCGGTCTGCTCGTCGACGTAGAGTGAGCCCTGCATGCCCGAGTGACCGAACCCGCAGAGTTCGGCGCACGGGACATCGTACTTCCCCGCCACCGTCGCCTTGAACCACACCGGAATCTCGCGGCCGGGAACCGCGTCCTGCTTCAGGCGGAACACCGGCACGAAGAAGCTGTGGATCACGTCCTTCGATCGCAGCGAGATGCGCACCGTCTTGTTGACCGGCACATGGAAGTCGTTGTCCATGGAGACGTCGTCCTCTGTCCCGAGCTTCCCGTCCGGACCGGGGTACGTGATCTCCCAGTTGAACTGCTTCGCGGTCACCCAGATCGTATAGTCGCTCGGCGGCATGCGCCACTTGATCTCGGCCCAGGTCGTCCGGCTCATGATGGCGAGAGCCGCGAGTATGAGCGCCGGGATGACCGTCCAGACGATCTCGAGCGTCGTGTTGCCGTGGGTGTACGTCGCGCGCCGGTTCGGGTTGTAGCGATACTTGAACGCGAACCACAGCAGCGTGATCTGCACGGCGAAGAACGTGATCGTGGTGAGGTAGTAGATGAGGTAGAACAGCCAGTCGATCTGTCCCGAGTACGTCGAGACGCCCGGAGGCAACCAACTCATCATGGCTCGGATCCGCCTACTTTCCTCGCCGCTCCGCGCGCTCGCGACATCGAAGCGGGCTGCATGTTCGAAGAGCCCGACACCAAAAGCGCAAGGCTCTTAGCGCGAAGGGTGCGGGCGGTGCAAGCAATGACGGCGCGGCGTTGACAGCCCCACGGGCCTTCGGTACGCATCGGTCATGGAGGCCTTCTGGCAGTTCGTCGACATCCTCGTGAAGCCGGACAACATTCCGATCGTCTTCATGATGGTGCTCGTGTTGTTCTTCACCTGGCTCGGTTTCAAGCAGGCGCTTCGCAACGACCGCCTGATCGAGCAGGGGCGTGAGGACGAGATCCTGAAGGAGATGCAGCGCTAACCCCGCGGGGTTTGTCGCACCCGCATCCCTCTGGTACGGTTTCTCCATGCCCTTCACGATCATCGCGGAGAACTGCACCGGCTGCACCGCCTGCGAGAAGCGGTGCCCGACGCGTGCCATCAGTGGTGAGCCCAAGAAGGCGTTCCTGATCGAGCACACCCTGTGCATCGACTGCGGGGCCTGCGGTGTCATTTGCCCCGACGAGGCGATCCTCGACACCTTCGGCAACGTCACCAAGGTCCTGAAGCGCCAGGAGCGGCCGATCGCGATCGTCCATCCGGACAATTGCAACGGCTGCGGTGTCTGCGTCGACGTGTGTCCGTTCGACTGCATCTACCCGTCGCCCGGCAACCAGGCGAACTACCTGGGGCGCGTCGAGGTCAACGAGAAGACCTGCGTCGGCTGCAAGCTGTGCGAGGAAGTCTGCGGCTGGGAGGGCATCTACATCATGCCCGGCAAGGAGAAGGAGGCGTTCCTCTCCTCCCTTGGCTACGACGCCGCCCCCGACGCCGGCGACTCCGACGCCGCGTAGCCCTTCGCTCCAATCAATCGCCGCCTCGAGGCGTTCGCCGAACGCTAGCCGACGATCTTGTTGAGCGGATACTCGATGATGCCGACGGCTCCGGCGCGCAGGAGCTGCGGAATCAGATCTCGAACCGTCGCCTCGGCGATCACGCTCTCGACCGCGCACCAGTCCGTTCCATAGAGGTTCGAGACCGTCGGCGACGTGATCGCCGGCAGCAGCGCGATCACGGTCTGCAGCTTCGCGGTCGGCACGTTCATCTTGAGGCCGACCTGCGCCTCGGCGCGCAGGGCGCCCTGCAGGAGGAGACCGATCTGCTCGATCTTCTCCCGCTTCCACGCCGTCTTCCACGCGCTCTTGTTGGCGATGAGCTGCGGCACCGACTCGAAGAGCTCGGCGACGATGCGCAGCCCGTGGGCGCGGATCGTCGAGCCGGTCTCCGTCACCTCGACGATGGCGTCGACGAGCCCCTCCGCCACCTTCGCCTCGGTCGCGCCCCACGAGAACTCGATGTGCACGTCGATGTTGCGCTGGGCGAACCAGCGCTTCGTGTAGCCGACCAGCTCGGTGGCGATGCGCTTGCCGCGCAGGTCCTCGGGCTTCTTCACCGGCGAGTCACCGGCGACGACCAGCACCCAGCGCGTCGGGCGGAGGCTCGTCTTGGAGTACATGAGCTCCTGCGCGACCTCGACCTGCGCGTCGTACTCGAGCACCCAGTCGCGTCCGGTGATGCCGGCGTCGAGCGTCCCGCCCTCGACGTAGCGCGCCATCTCCTGCGCGCGGACGAGCAGGCAGCGCAGCGCCGGATCGTCGACGCGCGGGAAGTAGCTGCGCTCGTCGACGCTGATCTTCCACCCGGAGCGGCGGAACAGCTCGACCGTGGCGTCCTGGAGGCTGCCCTTCGGGACGCCGAGCTGGAGGATGCGCTCAGCCACGATTCGGCTCCGCGATCCGCTCGGCGACGACGCGCCACTCGCCGTTCTCGACGCGACGGAAGAAGCAGTTCCGATAGCCCTCGTGACACGCGGCGCTCGTCTGCTCCACCTTCAAGAGGACGCAGTCGGCGTCACAGTCGACGTAGATCTCCTTCACGTGCTGCACGTGCCCGGAGCTCTCGCCCTTCACCCACAGGGCGTTCCGCGACGTGCTCCAGTACGTCGCCCGGCCGGTCTCGAGCGTATGCCGCCACGCCTGATCGTTCATGTAGGCGACCATGAGAATCTCGCCGTTCGTGGCATCCTGCGCGATCGCCGTCACGAGGCCGCCACGCTTGGCGAAGTCGGGCTGCGGCATGACGCGGTTCGTTAGCATGCGCCCCGGAGCAAGGCGAGCGCGGGCGCGGAGTTGGACGCCTTGGAGGGGGTGGGCTAAACGTCCGCGCATGCGGCTCGCCGACATCGCGGCGCGCGTCGGCGGAACGCTCGACGGTGACGGCGACGTCGAGGTGCGCGGCGTCTCGTCGATCGAGGAGCCTCGCCCGGGGACGCTCACGTTCCTCGCCGATCCGAAGCACGCGTCGCTCCTGCGGACGACGACCGCCGCGGCGGTGCTGTTGCCGCCCGACGCCCCGCGGCCCAGCGTCCCCTCGGTGCGCGTTCCCAATCCGCAGCTCGCGTTCGCCGAGGTCGTGGAGCTCTTCCATCCGGCCGAGCGGCCGGCGCCGGGCATCCATCCGACGGCGGTCGTCGCGCCGAGCGCGCGCCTCGGCGCGAACGCGTCGATCGGGCCGCACGCGGTCGTCGGCGACGGTGTCGTGCTCGGCGACGACGCCGTGCTGCACGCCGGCGTGGTCCTCTATCCGCGCGTCCAGGCGGGCCGGCGCTTCACCGCCTTCGCGCGCGTCGTCGTGCGCGAGGACGTGCGCATCGGGTCCGGTGTCACGATCCACGCCGGCGCCGTCGTCGGGAGCGACGGCTTCGGCTACGTCCCGGGGCCCGAGGGCATCCGCAAGATCCCGCACGTGGGCACGGTGGTGATCGAGGACGACGTCGAGATCGGCGCCAACGCCACCATCGATCGGGCCGCTCTCGGCGCGACCACCATCGGACGCGGCACCAAGATCGACAACCTCGTCATGGTCGCGCACGGCTGTCAGGTGGGGCCATACTGCCTGCTCGCCGCGCAGACGGGTCTCGCCGGCGGGACGACGCTCGGAACGGGCGTCATGCTCGGCGGCCAGGTCGGATCGGCAGGGCATCTCACGATCGGCGACGGTGCGAAGGTCGCGGCCAAGTCGGGCATCCACGGCGACCTCGACGCCGGCGGTACCTACGGCGGCATCCCCGCCATCGACATCCGCCAGTGGCGTCGCGGCATGACGGCGCTGACGCGTCTCGCCGAGCTGCTCCGCCGCGTGCGACGTCTCGAGCGCAAGGCCGGAATCGACGACGAATGAGGGACGAGGCGGGTTTGCCCCGCCCATCCCCGTAGTTATACTCCCGCTTTCTTCCCGACCCCGCCATGAAGATCGCTCTCGACAAGATCACGGCCGTCTCGACGCCGCTCGTGTACCGCGAGGACGCCGCGTCGCTGAACGCCCGCCTGCACGCCGGCAGTGGCACGGACGACTTCCGGTTCCCGGCCGGTCTCGGCGCCGACCTGTGCCACTATCGGGCGGGCCTGGACGTCGTGTTCGAGGGCCGCCTCCGCGGCGAGGCCGAGGGCACGTGCGGGCGCTGTCTCGAGGCATACCCCCTGCCGTTCGAAGCGCCGCTCCGGGTCGTGCTCGCGCCCCGCGCCAGCGCCGGCGACGGGGAGGGCGACGACGATCTCGGCCTCGGCTTCTACGACGGCGAGGAGATCGACGTGACCGCGCTGGTCGTCGAGCACGCGATGCTGGCGCTGCCGACGATCCCGCTCTGCCGGGAAGAGTGTCGCGGGCTCTGCCCGCGCTGTGGTGTCAATCATAACCTGCGTCCGTGCACCTGCGCGACGGAGACGAGCCCCCGCACCGGCGGGCTCGCGGCGCTCGCGAATCTGAAGGTCACCGACGTGCGAGGAGGAAGGTAAATGGGTCTCCCCAAGCGCCGGACGTCGTCGACGAAGCGGGACAAGCGGCGCGCACACGATGCGCTCGTGGCGCCGCACGTGATCACGTGCCCGCAATGCGGTGAGCGCACCCTGCGGCATCGTGCCTGCGCCCACTGCGGGACGTATCGCGGCCGCCAAGTGATCGCTGCAAAGGAAGCCTGACCCTGGGCGCGCCCGCGGTCTGCGTATTCCCTGGCCAGGGAGCACAGCGGGTAGGGATGGGCCGCGACCTCGCGGAGGCGTTTGCCTGCGCGCGGTCGGTGTTCGACGAGGTGGACGATCGCGTGGGCTTCGCGCTCTCGCGCCTGTGCTTCGAGGGCCCGGCCGAGACGCTGGCACTCACCGAGCACGCGCAGCCGGCGATCCTGGCGGTGAGCATCGCCGCGTGGCGGGTTCTCGGCGAGACGACCGGCCTGCGCCCGGTCGCCGTGGCCGGACACAGCCTCGGCGAGTGGAGCGCGCTCGTCGCCGCCGGCGCGCTGCCCCTCGGGGACGCTGCCGAAGGCGTCCGCGCCCGCGGCCGTCTCATGCAGGAAGCGGTGCCGGTCGGCGTCGGCGCGATGGCCGCCGTCATGGGGCTGCCGCTCCCGATCGTCGAGGAGCTGTGCGCCGAAGCGGCCGAGGGCGAGGTCCTCGCGCCGGCGAACCTGAACGGTGGCGGACAGATCGTGGTCGCCGGGCACGCGGCGGCGGTGGATCGCATGGTGGCCCTGGCGGCGACCCGCAAGGCGCGCGCGCAGCGGCTCGCCGTGAGCGCACCGTTCCACTGCACGCTCATGCGCCCCGCGGGCGAGGGGCTCCGACCGGTGCTCGCACGCTGCCGGTTCACGGAGCCCGAGATGCCGGTCGTGTCGAGCGTCGATGCGCGCGCGGTGACGGCGGCGGCGGAGCTGCCCGAGCTGCTCGAGCGGCAGGTGACCGCGCCGGTGCGCTGGGAGGAGACGGCGCGAACGCTCGCCAGCTACGGCGCGCCGATCGCGGTCGAAGTGGGGCCTGGGCGGACCCTCTCGGGTCTGATGAAGCGCATCACTCCGGACATGCGCGGTATCCCGGCAGGCGATCTCGAAGGTCTCGCGATGGCGAAGGAGGCTCTCGCGTGAGCGCGCCGCTCGCGGGCCAGGTGGCGCTGGTGACCGGGGGCTCGCGTGGGATCGGTCGGGCGATCGCCGCGCGGCTCGCGCGCGACGGTGCGGCGGTCGCCCTCACGTACCTCGCGCAGGACGCCGCGGCTGCGGACGCCGTGCGCGAGATCGAGGGCGCCGGCGGTACGGCGGCGGCCTTCGGCTTCGACGTGACGCAGGCCGACGCGGTCGCGGCAGGCGTCGACGCGGTCGTCGAGCGCTTCGGGCGGCTCGACGTGCTGGTCAACAACGCGGGCGTCACCGGCGACGGCCTCGTCCTACGCTGCAAGGAGGCGGACTGGCGCCGCGTGCTCGACACGAACCTCACGGGCGTGTTCCTGTGCACGAAGGCCGCCCTGCGCGGCATGGTCCGCGCACGCTACGGGCGCATCGTGAACCTCACGTCCGTCGTCGCCGAGATGGGCAACGCGGGGCAGGCGGCCTACGCCGCCGCCAAGGCCGGGGTCGTCGGGTTCACGCGCTCGGTGGCGCGCGAGGTCGGCTCCCGCGGCATCACCGTCAACGCGGTCTCGCCGGGCTTCATCGAGACCGGGATGACGGCCTCGTTGACGGACCCACAGCGCGCAGCCTACACGACGCTGATCCCGGCCGGTCGGCTGGGGGCGGTGGACGACGTGGCGGCGGCGGTGGCTTTCCTCGCCTCACCGGAGGCGGGATACGTGACCGGGCACGTCTTGGACGTGAACGGCGGCTTGTACATGTGAAGGAGGAACGGGATGGCAACCAGCGTGGAGCAGCGGGTCAAGGAGATCATCTGTGAGCAGCTCGGCGTGAGCGAGGATCAGGTGACCCCGCAGGCGTCGTTCATCGAAGACCTGGGCGCCGACTCGCTCGACATCGTCGAGCTGGTGATGGCGCTCGAGGAAGAGTACGACATGGAGATCTCGGACGAGGAGGCGGAGAAGATCCGCACCGTCCAGGACGTCGTGAACTACATCGAGAGCCACAAGTGACCTCACCGCTCGCCGCTGCCGACCCGGCCGTCTTCGACGCGATCCACAAGGAGACCGAGCGCCAGGAGTACGGCCTCGAGCTGATCGCGTCCGAGAACTACGTGAGCGAGGCCGTGCTCGAAGCCCAGGGCTCGGTGCTCACGAACAAGTACGCCGAGGGGTATCCCGGCAAGCGCTACTACGGCGGCTGCGAGTTCGTCGACGACGTCGAGGTCCTGGCGCAGGAACGCGCGAAGCAGCTCTTTTCGTGCGAGGTCGTGAACGTGCAGCCGCACTCGGGGTCGCAGGCGAACATGGCCGTGTACTTCTCCCAGCTCCAGCCCGGCGACACGATCCTCGCCATGAACCTGCAGCACGGCGGGCACCTCACGCACGGCAACCCGGCCAATTTCTCGGGCAAGTTCTTCAAGGTCGTGCCGTACGGCGTGCGCGAGTCCGACGGCCGTATCGACATGGACCAGGTGGCGCACCTCGCGCGCACCGAGCGCCCGAAGATGATCGTCGTCGGGTACTCCGCCTATCCGCGCCAGCTGGACTTCGCCGCCTTCCGCAAGATCGCCGACGAGGTCGGCGCGCAGATCATGGCCGACATCGCCCACTTCGCGGGGCTGGTGGCGGCCGGCCTCCACCCGTCGCCCATCCCGCACTGCGAGTTCACGACCACCACCACGCACAAGACGCTTCGCGGCCCGCGCGGCGGCATGATCATGGGCAGCGAGGCGAAGATGAAGGCCGTCAACGCCTCGGTCTTCCCGGGCAACCAGGGCGGCCCGCTCATGCACGTGATCGCCGCGAAGGCGGTCGCCTTCGGCGAGGCCCTGCGCCCGGAGTTCGGGGCCTACCAGCGCCAGATCGTGAAGAACGCGAAGGCGCTCGCCGAGGGTCTCATGAAGCGCGGGCTCCGCCTGTGCTCGGGCGGGACCGACAACCACCTCATGCTGATCGACCTGCGCGGCACCGAGCTCACCGGCAAGCTCGTGCAGGAGTCGCTCGACAAGGCGCACATCACGGTCAACAAGAACACGGTACCGTTCGACCCCCGCTCGCCGTTCGTCACCAGCGGCGTGCGCATCGGGACGCCGGCGGTCACCACGCGCGGCATGAAGGAGGCGGAGATGGACGTCATCGCCGACCTCATGGTGCGCGCCTTCGGGGTGGTCGGGGACGACGGGAAGCTCGCCGCCATCGCCGGCGAGGTGCGCGACCTCTGTAACCGCTTCCCGCTCTACCGCCGCCGCCTCGCCTGACGCGCCATGCAGTGCCCGATGTGCCGGGCCCCGGACAGCCGCGTGATCGATTCGCGGCTCGGGAAGGAAGGCGACACGATCCGTCGCCGGCGGCACTGCGACGGCTGCGGGCATCGCTTCACGACCTACGAGCGCGTCGAGGTCGCGCTCCCGATGGTGGTGAAGAAGGACGGCCGCCGGCAGCCGTTCGATCGCGGGCGCATCGTCTCGGGGCTCCGGCGGGCGTGCGAGAAGCGGCCGGTGTCGGTCGACACGATCGAGGAGGTCGCGAGCCAGATCGAGCGCCAGACGCTCGAGCGCGGCGAGAGCGAGGTCACGAGCAGCCAGATCGGCGAGGCCGTGATGGCCGCCCTGCACGACCTCGACGCCGTCGCCTACGTGCGCTTCGCGTCGGTCTACCGCGAGTTCCGGGACGTCCACGAGTTCATGCACGAGCTCGAAGAGCTGATCGCGGCCCGCAGCGCCGGCGCCCGGCGCCCGAAGGCGGGACGAACGTCGCCGACCACGCCGCGGCGCTCGCGGTCGCGCGCGTGAGCCAGCCGACGAGGTCGGGCGACGCCGACGCACGCTGGATGGCGCGCGCGCTCGCACTCGCCGGGCGCGCGCTCGGGCGGACGTTCCCCAACCCCCCCGTCGGCGCGGTGTTCGTGAAGGGCGGGCGTGTCGTGGGCGAGGGCTGGACGGCGCCGGCGGGCGGGCCGCACGCCGAGATCGCAGCGCTTCGGCGGGCCGGCGCGCGCGCCCGCGGCGCCGATCTCTACGTCACGCTCGAGCCGTGCGCGCACGTCGGACGGACGCCTCCGTGCGTCGATGCGCTCCTGCCGCTCGGCCTGCGGCGCGTCGTCGTCGCTGCCGTCGATCCCAATCCGCGCGTTCGGGGCCGCAGCATCCGCCGGCTGCGCGCGGCCGGCGTCCGCGTCAGGGTCGGGGTCGGAAAGGAGCAGGCGGATGCGCTCACGGCCGGGTACCGATCGCGGCTCCTGCGCGGTCGTCCGCTCGTGACGTTGAAGCTCGCGACCTCCCTCGACGGACGCATCGCCGCGCGTTCGGGCGACGCCCGCTGGATCACGGGGGAGGCCGCTCGGCGCCGCGCCCACGTCCTGCGCGACGTGCACGACGCGGTCTTGGTTGGCGCCGGAACGGTGCGCGCCGACGACCCCCGCCTGACATGTCGGATCGCGGGCGGGCGCGATCCGATCCGGGTCGTCCTGTGTGGCGCCGGGTTGTCGCTGCCGCCCAGGGCCCACGTGCTCGCTCGCGGCGGCGCGCCCACGTGGATCGTGGCGCCCAGCGGCGCGAGCCCGTCGCGCGTGGACCGCCTGCGGCGCCGCGCGATCGAGGTCATCCTCGTCCCCGCGCGGCGAGGACGGATGGCCTTCGGCGACGTCGTGGCGGCGCTCGGCGGGCGCGGCATCACGTCCGTGCTGGTCGAGGGTGGCGCGGTCGTCGCGCGCGACGCGCTGCGAGCCGGGGTCGTCGATCGCGTGGCATGGTTCCTGGCGCCGTCGCTGCTGGGCGGCGATGCCGTGCCGGCCGTCGCCGCGCTCGGCATCGATCGGGTGCGCGACGCCGTGCGCCTGGTCGACACCCGCGTGGCGGCGCTCGGTGGAGATCTCGTGCTGACGGCCTCGGTCGCCGGCCGCACGGGGCGGCGACCCTTTGCCTCCTCGTGGCCACCGCGGTAGGCTCGCGCCGATGACCGCGGCGGATCGCAGCCGAGCGACGCTCGAGCGGTTGCGCACCGGTGGTGTCGTGTTGGTCGTCGACGACGCGACCGATCCAGCGCAAGCCTCGCTCGTGTGCGCGGCCGCTCGCGTGACCCCGTCCGCCATCAATTTCATGGCGAGGCACGGGCGCGGGCTCGTCTGTCTCACGATGGCGCGCGAGCGGATGCGCCAGCTCGGAATCCCGCTCATGACGTCGGAGCTGAGCCACGGGCCGGTGCGCTACGGTGCGTCGATCGAGGCTCGGCGAGGCGTGTCGACCGGCATCAGCGCCGCCGATCGCGCCACGACGATCCTCGCGGCGGTCGCACGCGACGCGACTCCAGCCGAGCTCGTCATGCCGGGGCACGTGACGCCGATCCAGCTCACCGCCGGCGGCTCGCTGGTGCGCGCGGCCACGGCCGAGGCCGCGAGCGATCTCACGCGCCTCGCCGGCGTCGGGGTCGAGGCAGTCCTGTGCGAGGTGCTCGGGCGCGACGGCGATCTCGCGGGCGACGCCGAGCTGGCGGCGCTCGCGCGCGAGCAGGGACTGCCGCTCGTCACGGTGACCGACGTGATCCAGATGCGCCTGCGCTCCGACACGCTCGTGCGCCGCGTCGCCGAGGCGATGCTGCCGATGGGCGAGGGACCGACGTTCCGCGCCATCGTCTACGACAACAGCATCGATCAGCACCAGCACATGGCGCTCGTGCTGGGCGACGTGCGCGGCGGCGACGACGTGCTGGTCCGATTGCACTCGGAGTGCCTCACCGGCGACGTGTTCGGGTCCGAGCGCTGCGATTGCGGCGACCAGCTCCGGCAGGCGATCGATCTCATCGTCGCCGAAGGGTGCGGCGTCCTCGTGTACCTCCATCAGGAGGGACGCGGCATCGGTCTCGCGAACAAGATCCGCGCGTACGCCCTCCAAGACCGCGGACGCGACACGGTCGAAGCGAACCTCGAGCTCGGCTTCCGCGAGGATCTGCGCGACTACGGCATCGGGGCACAGATCCTGCGCGACCTCGGCGTGGAGCGCGTGCGCCTGCTCACCAACAACCCGCAGAAGATCGCGGGCCTCGAGGCGTATGGCGCGACCGTGGTCGCCCGCACGCCGCTCGAGGTGGCGCCGCACGCCGGCAACATCGAGTACCTGCGCACCAAGCAGGCGAAGCTCGGCCACCTCCTCTCCGGCCTGGCGCCGCGCGGCTGACGGTCGAACGGTGCCCCGAACGTTCCACGCCGAGCCCCAGGGCCACGGGCTCCGCATCGGGATCGTGGTGGCCCGCTTCAATCAGGCGGTGACCGACGCACTCCTCGAGGGCGCGGTCGCCGCCCTCACGGCTGCGGGCGTCGCCGACGACGCCATCGACGTGACCGTCGTGCCCGGCGCCTACGAGCTCCCGCTCGGCGCCCAGCGCCTCGCGTCCACCGGCCGGTATGACGCCATCGTCTGCCTGGGCGCGGTCGTGCGCGGCGGCACGCCGCACTTCGACTATGTCGCCACGGCGGCGACGCTCGGGATCGGCGAGATCGCGCGCCGCTTCGATCTTCCGGTGGCGTTCGGTGTGCTCACGACCGACACGATGGAGCAGGCACTCGCGCGCGCGGGGGGCGATCACGGCAACAAGGGGCACGACGCGGCCATCACGGCGCTCGAGATGGCGCAGGTGCTGCGCCTCCTGAATCGGTACTGAGCCATGGGGGGTCGTCGGGTCGGACGCGAGCTGGCGCTGCAGGCGCTCTACAAGCTCGACATGCTCGGTGACGCAGGGGGGCCGGGGTCGCTCGGTCTCTTCTGGGAGCACCTGGTCCCGGAGGACGCCGCCCGCGGTGGTGAAAGCGAGACGTTCGCGCGCGAGCTGGTCGAGGGGGTGCTGGCCCATCGCGAGCGGATCGACGAGCTGATCGCGGCGGCCGCCGAGCACTGGCAGCTGGCGCGCCTGTCGCGGGTGGATCTGAACCTCCTGCGCGTGGCAACCTTCGAGCTGATGGAGCGCCCGGACATCCCGGCCGCGGTCACGATCGACGAGGCGATCGAGGTGGCGCGGCGATTCGGGAGCGAGGACTCGCCCGCCTTCGTCAACGGCGTGCTCGATCAGATCGCGGGCACGCTCGGCGCGAAGGATCGCGCCGGGAGGACGCCGTGACACGCCGGGGAGTGTTGATCTCGATGCTGCTCCTGTGCGGGTGCGGCTACCACTTCGCCGGCGCCGGCACGACCGTGCCGAGCGGGGCGCGCACGCTCAGCATCTCGCTCTTCGGCAATCGGACGCGCGAGCACGGGCTCGAGGTGAACCTCCGCCGCAAGCTCACCGAAGAGTTCCGTCGTCGCGGGCCGCTGGAGCTCGTGTCGGATCGCGACGGCGACGTGCTCCTCGCGGGGACGATCCGCCACTTCTCGACGATTCCGGTGGCGTCGACCGCCAACTCCGAGGCCGTGCAATTCCAGGGCGTCATCCAGATCAGCTTCCGCTTGACCGAGCGCGACACGGGCCGCCTCCTCTACGAGAACAAGCTCCTGCAGGAGAGCCTCGACTTCGGCGCGGTCAACACCGTGGTCGTGACCAGCTCGCCGCGCTTCCAGCGGGGCACGATCGATTCGCGCGACCTCGCCCAGATGACGAACGTGCAGGTCGGGGAGACCCGCCGCCGCGAGACGCTCGACGACCTGCTCGAGCTGCTGGCGCGCGACGTCTACCTCCAGAGCATGGAGGGCTTCTGAGCGCCTTCCGGCGCGGTGGGGCCACCGCGGGCCCCGATCCCGCGGCCGTGATCGAGCGCGAGCCGCTCCGCCCGTACTATCTCCTGCACGGCGAGGAGACGTTCCTGCTCGAGCGCGGCCTCGATCGCCTCCGGGCGCGCGTGGTCGGATCCGGCCGCACCGACGCCGTCGGCGTCGTGTGGGGCGACGACCCGGACGAGCGGGTCTCCGCGGCCCTCGTCGACCTCGCGTCGCCGTCGCTCTTCGGCGGCGTCTCGCTCCTCGTCGTGCGGCGTGCCGAGGCCCTGGTGGCGGCGCAGGAAGACGAGGTGCTGGCCCTGCTGCCGCGCCTCGGCGACGGGGCGCGCCTGGTGCTGGTCGCGAAGGCGCTCGATCAGCGCCGGCGTCTGCACACGGCCTGTGCGAAGGACGGAGCGGCGCTCGGGTTTCCGCGCCTGGCGGACCTGCGGGCGGCGGGCGGGTGGGTGACGACGCTGGCGCGCGAGCGCGGTCACGCGATCGCGGCGCCCGCGATCGAGATGCTGCTCGCGCGCGTCGGTGCCGATTGCGCGCGCCTCGACGACGAGATCGAGAAGCTCGCGCTCCACGTCGGCCCCAGGGCGACGATCGAGCAGCACCACGTGGAGACCCTCGTGGCCGCCAGCCGGGCCCACGCGATCGAGGAGCTGACCGATCGCCTCGCGCGACACGACGCTGCCGGGGCCATTCGCACGCTGCGCGCACTCGTCGCGTCGGGCGAGCCGCCGATCCGCATCCTCGCGTTCCTGGCCGCGAACCTGCGTCGCGCGCTCCACGTGGCGGAGCTCACGGCCATGGGGCTCCGCGAGGAGGAGATCGCGGGCCGTCTCGGCATGCCGGGCTGGTTGGTCGCCCGCAGCGCGCGCCGCGGAACCCCGGCGGACCTGGAACGCGCGCTCGACGTGCTGCTCGCGCTCGACGCCGCGCTCAAGTCGTCGCGACCGGAGGCCGCCGTCTTCGAGCGGAGCCTCCTCGCCATTGCCGGCGCGCGCGCCGGGGCAGCCTGATGCGACTCAGGCCTTGAGGGTATGGGCCGCGCGGACGAGACGCGAGATCTTGCGCGCGGCGGTGTTGCGGTGGATCAGCCCCTTGCTGACGGCCTTGTCGAGGGCCCGCGTCGCTGCGGCGACGGCGTCACGCGCGCCGGCCCCCTTCTGGTCGATCAGCTCGCGCGCAGAGCGGACCTCGTGCCGGAGTCGGGTTTTGAGTGCCTTGTTCCGTACCCGCCGCTTTTCGCTCTGGCGGTGCCGCTTCAATGCAGATGCATGCTGAGCCACGGGGGCGCGACCTACCACGCAGGTACGGACCGGTCAAACTTGCGAGGCGGACTTTCGCGCGACGGCGTCGGTCGCCGTTTTCGCATCACGCCACAAGCGATCCCGCTCGTCCGGATCGAGCGCGGCGAGCGTCCGGCCGGCCGCGGCGGCCGCCTGCTCGACGTGATGCACGCGGGCTGCCAGGCGGTCGGTCGCCGCCCCGAGCGCGAGCTCGGCCGAGACGTCGAGGTGGCGCGCCACGCTGGCGAGGGTCAGCAGGAGATCGCCCAGCTCGCGCCGCGCCGCGGCCGTGTCGCCCGCCGCCAGGGCCACAGCGAGCTCGGCGCGCTCGTCGTCGAGCACGGCCAGCACCGCGCCGACATCGCTCCAGTCGAAGCCCACGTGCGAAAGGCGATCGCCGACCTTCTGGGCTCTGGCGAGGGCCGGCAGCGCGCGGGGCACGCCGCCGAGCACGCCGGCGTCGCCGCCCGCCCGCCGCTCCTCGGCCTTGATCGTCTGCCAGTTCCGCATGACGTCGTCGGCGCCTGCGACCCGGACGTCGCCGAAGACGTGCGGGTGCCGGCGCTCGAGCTTGTCGGCAATCGCCGTCGCCACGTCGGCGATCGTGAACTGTCCCGCCTCACGCGCGATCTCGGCATGGAAGACGATCTGGAGGAGGAGGTCACCGAGCTCGTCGCGGAGCGCCTCGGGGCTCCCGCGCTCGATCGCGTCGAGCACCTCGTACGTCTCCTCGAGGAGATAGGGGCGCAGGGTCTGCGGCGTCTGCTCGCGATCCCAGGGACAACCCCCCGGCGCGCGCAGGCGCGCCATGATGTCGACCAGTCGGCCCAGCGCGCGTGTCGTCGTGGCATCGGCCATGCGCCCGCGCTATCGGCGGACCGACCCGGAGTCAACGCCGCTCGCCTTGCGTCACGGGTGATCACGGTTTAACCGTGACGGGATGGCCCGCGTCGAGATCTACACGAGCCCGTCGTGCCCCTACTGCGTTCAGGCGAAGCGCCTGCTCGCCGAGCGCGGGATACCGTACGAGGAGTTCGACGTCGCCGGCGACGCCGAGCTACGGGCCCAGGTGATGGAGCGCAGCGGGCGGCGAACGGTGCCGCAGATCTTCATCGACGACCGGTCGATCGGCGGCTTCGAGGAGCTGGCAGCGCTCGACGCGGCGGGTGAGCTGGGCGCGCTCGCCAGCGCGAGCTGACGACGTCCGCGCCCCGGCGGCCGCGACGACCGCGGCCCGCGTCCGCGGCGATCGTCGTTCTGGCGAAGCATCCCACCCCGGGGCGCGTGAAGACGCGTCTCGGCGCCGCGATCGGGCCGGTGGCCGCGTGCCGGCTCTACCGTGCCTTCGTTCGCGATCTCGCGCGACGCCTCCGCGAGGGAGGGTTCCGCGTCTGGTGGGCGTTCACGCCTGCGCGCGCGCCGTTCGGGTCGCTGGTGGCGACGCGCCGCCACTTTCCGCAGCGCGGGCGCGATCTCGGCGCGCGCATTCACCACGCGCTCGCGCACGTCGCACGCGAGACCGGCGCGCCCGCCATCGCTCTCGGCGCGGACGCACCGCACGTTCCCCTGCGCGAGCTCGTCCGGGCATCGCGCGCGCTCGCCGGCGGGGCCGACGTCGCGCTCGGGCCCGCGCGTGACGGGGGCTACTACCTGGTCGGCGTCCGCCGCCCGGCGCGTGCCGCGTTCGAGGGCATCCCGTGGAGCACCGACCGGGTGCTCGCCGCGACCCGCCGTCGCTGTCGCGCGCTCGGTCTGCGGCTGGTGGAGGTCGCGCCCTCGTTCGACGTCGACGACGAGCGCGACCTCCGGGCCCTCGCCCGGTTGGTCGCGCGTCGGCCGCGCGAGTTTCCCGCCACGCGCGCCGCCCTGCGGCGGCTCGGCCTCACTCGCCCAGGCGGATGGCTTCGGCTTGCGGCTTCCCCTTCTTCGGGTTGTGCCCGACGATGAAGCTGACCGACGTGCCGGGCTCGATGCGCGTCACGCCGTCCGGGCACTGCGTCACGTGGAAGAAGAGCGTCTGGCCGTCGCCGTAGCGGACGAACCCGAAGCCCTTCTCGGCGAAGAACCGATCGACGACGCCGCTCACGCGATCACGCACGCGCATGTCGACGCGCGCGTCGTCGAGCGGCGCGAGCGCCTCGGGCAGCGGTGGGTCGGCGGGCGGGGTCAGCACGCTCGGCACCTGGCCCTCGAGCGCCTCGGCACGACTCAGCAGCGTCGCATCGTCGGAGAGCAGGCGTGCGAGCTGCCGCAGGTGGGCAGCCGCCTCGGTCGAACGGCCGAGGCGTTCCGCCAGATCGGCTGCCAGGCGCAACCCGTCGGCGAAGCCGCCCTCGTGCCGGCACGCGAGCGCCTGCTGGACCTGCTCGTAAGCGGCGAAGGGACGGTTGCAGGCGAGCTGGAGGCGCGCGATCTCGAGCCGGACGATGGGCTCCGCGCTCTGGACCTGCCGGAGCGCTTCGGCAAGGGAGACTGCGGCCGCGTGGTAGTCGTGCGACACGTGGGTGTGGAAGCGCCCCAGCGAGAGGTAGGCGAACGCCCCGCGCGGTAGCGAGATCGCGCGCTGGTAGGCCGCTTCGGCGGCGTCACGCTCGCCGAGCAGCTCGTGGACGCGTCCGAGCCGTTCCCAGACGTAGCTGGAGGTGGGGTCGAGATCCTTCGCCTGCTCGAAGAGAGTGCAGGCACCTTCCTGATCGCCGCGGCGCAGGAGCAGCTCCCCATGGCACGCGAGCAGATGCTCCGGGCGGATCGCCGGCGGCTCGGTCTCGCCGTCGAGCGTCCGGCACACGTCGAGCGCTTCGTGCGCCCCGTCGAAGTCGCCGAGGTCGCGAAGGACGCGGGAGAGGTGGAAGAGCACCTGGACCTGGACGCCGCGCCCGCGCGCACGCTGGTCGGGCCCGGCCTCCTCCCAGACCGCGCGGGCGCGTACGAGCGCTTCGACGGCCTCCCGCGGGCGGTGGAGCTTCTCGAGACAATAGCCGCGGCGGAACAGGCAGAGGTGGTAGGTGGGGAAGGACTGGAGCGCACGATCGTACCAGCGTAGCGCCTTGGTCCACTTCTTCTTGCGCTGGAAGTACCAGCCGATCGCGCAGTGGAAGACGGCGGCACGGCGCGGTGCCAGATCGGCGCAGCGCAGGAGGTAGCGCTCGACCTTGTCCTCGTTGCCGAGCATTCCGAAGGCGCGGCCGATCTCGTAGAGCAGCTCGGTCGAGCTCCAGGTCTCCTCTTCGGGTAGATCGTCGAGGTGCCCGTAGCGGGCGACGATCGTGTGATGATCGCCTCGACTCGCCAAGGCACGGATCTCGGCGAGCATCCGATCGATGTCCCCCATCTCCTCGGCCTCCTCCCCGTCGCGAGGCCACACTGCCCGCGCCCCCGCGACCGGCCCTCAACCACCTCACCCTGTGCTCAGCCAATCCCCCGGCTGATACGCCGTGTACCAACAGGTTATGTTGCGAGCAAGCGCCAGGCCGGCTCAGGCGCGGCGAACGAGCGGCGGGGGAAGGGGAGGCCGGGTGCCGCTGATGCGGACGTGGCGCCCTTCGACGGTGAGCCGGCCCTCGGCGAAGAGCTGGATCGCGGCGGGGTAGATCTGGTGCTCGACCGCGAGGATGCGCGCAGTCAGCGTCTCGGGCGTGTCCTCCTGGTCCACCGGGACGGCGGCCTGCAGGATGATGGGCCCGTGGTCGACGTCGGCATCGACGAAGTGGACGGTGGCGCCGGCCACACGCACCCCATACTCGACCGCCTGACGCTGGGCGTGGAGCCCCTTGAACGCCGGCAGGAGGGCGGGGTGGATGTTGATGATGCGCCCGGGGAACGCTGCCAGGAGCACCTGGGTGACCAGCCGATCGAAACCGGCCAGAACGACGAGCTCGACGCCCGCCGCGCGCAATCGCGCCACGAGGGCCGTCTCGAAGCTCGCGCGGTCCGCGAAGCCGCGATGGTCGATCACCTCGGCGGGGACCCCGGCGGCGCCGGCCCGATCGAGCCCCTTCACGTCCGGTCGGTTCGAGACGACCACGCCGATGCGGGCGTCGAGCGATCGGTCGGCGATGCGATCGAGGATCGCCTGCAGGTTCGTTCCACTCCCCGAGATGAGCACGCCCAGGGTGATCACGGCGCCGCTCTACCGCGCCTCAAGGGGTGCGTCCAACCGTATAGAGGATGACGCGCGTGGCACGGGCCGCGCGCAGCGCCGCGGCGCACGCGTCGGCGGTCGCGCCGGTGGTGAGGACGTCGTCGACGAGCATGACCTCGCGGTCCAGTACCGCCGCCGGCTGCCGGACCGCGAACGCGCCCCGCAGGTTCGTGCGTCGCGTGTGGGCGTCGAGGCCCGCCTGCGGCGGCGTCGGGCGCACGCGGGCGAGCGCGCGCACGGCGACGGACAGGCCACTGGTCCTCGCGAGCGCGCGGGCGAGCAACGCCGCCTGGTTGTAGCCGCGCTCGCGAAGCCGGCTCCGATGCAGCGGAACCGGCACCACGACCGCGCCGGCTGGGCCTGGGTGGCGCCGGCCGAGCTCGGTTCCGAGACAGCGGGCGAGGGGACGCGCCCCGCGGTACTTGAGGGCTCGAACGGCGGCGGCGAGCGGATTGAGACGGGTATCGTCCGCCATGTACAATCCGAGCGCGTAGGCCGCATCGAAGACGGGGGGATGGGTCGCGCATCCGGAACAGGTCCGGGCAACAGGGGGTGTGGGGATGCCACAGCGAGGGCAGAGGGCGTGGGTGGGCATGCGGAGGCTCGCCCAGCATGCGTCGCACAGGGCTCGCTCGTGGCCGACGAGCAGCGGCGCGTCGCACGCGGCGCAGTCCCGCGGAAACAGGACGTCCGCCACGATCGTGCCGACTCCGCCCATGACGCCCGCCGGATGTGGCGACCCGAGCGATCTGTTGCAACGGATGCGATGAGGAGGATTGGACGATGCGAGCGTTTCTGTTCGGCATAGCGGTGGGCGCGATCGGGATGTACCTGAACCTCATGGGGTTCGGGCCGATCGTCGAACACTTCCGGGGCTGGTGGTATCGCGCGTCGGCCCCGCACGCCGCGACTTTACAATAGGAATGCTTCTGCTTACCGTACGGCGGTGCCTCTCACCGAGGAAGGGCTGACCGCGGATCTCACGGCCGCGATGAAGGCGCGCGACATGCCGCGCGTCTACGTGCTGCGCGGGCTCATCACTGCGGCGAAGAACCTGAAGGTCGAGCGCCGGGGTGCGGCGCTCGCCGAAGCCGATCTCGTGTCGCTCGTGCGAAAAGAGATGCGCAAGCGCGAGGAAGCCGAGGAATTCGCAATCAAGGCGGGGCGCACCGACGTGATCGAGCAGAACCGGGCCGAGCGGCAGATGCTCGAAGCCTACGTGCCGGCGCTGCTCGCACCCGAAGAGCTCGAGCGCATCGTGCGCACGATCGCGGGCGAGCTACCGAGCCCGACCATCGGCGCGGTCATGAGTGCGCTGCGCGAGCGGCATGCGGGACGATTCGACGGCAAGCTCGCCAGCGACGTGGCGCGTCGCGTGATCGCCGGAGCCGGCGGCGCCTGAGAGACGACGACATGGAACTGCCGATCCTGGCGAAGCTCAAGAAGGAGCTCGCGGACCTGAGGCACGAGCTCACGTTCAAGCTGCCGAAGGAGCTCCAGACCGCGGCGGCGCACGGCGATCTCTCGGAGAACGCCGAGTACGAGGCCGCCAAGCACCGCCAGGATTTCGTCCGCTCCCGCATCGCGCAGATCGAGGGTCGCATTCGCGAGCTCGCGATGTACAACGTCGCGTCGATCCCGCGCGGCGTGGTCGCGTACGGGAGCCGCGTCACCGTCGCCGACGTCGACACCGGCGACGAGGTCCTCTACCGCATCGTCTTTCCTGAAGAGGTCGACGCAGCGCGCGGGCACATCTCGCTATCGTCGCCGATCGGGCGTGCCCTCATGAGCAAGACCGAGGGTGACGAGGTCGAGGTGCAGACGCCGAGCGGCAAGCGCACCTACCAGATCATGGCGCTGGTCACCCTGCACGAGCAGGACGAGGGCGCCGAAGAGGCGTGAGCGTCAGCCGGCCGGCTCGGAGCCGGCCCGCCGGAGGGCATCGGCCGCCGCCTCGGGCGGCACGGGGTTCGAGTAGATCCCGGTCGCCCACTCCATCCCGAGCTCGTGACCGAGGAGCGGCACGATCTCCCAGTGCCAGTGGAAGTCCTCCCTGTCGGGCTGATCGAGCGGCCCCGTGTGCAGCGCGACGCTGTACGGGACGTCGTCGAGCACGCGGCGCAGGCGCCCGACGACGTCCACCAGCAGCGCGCCGAGCGAGCCGAGCGCGTCGTCCTCGGTGCGGCCGAAGTCGGCCACGTGCGTCGAGGGCAGCACCCACACCTCGTAGGCGTGCTCGGACGCGAAGGGCGCGAGGGCGATGAAGCCCGGCCGCTCGGCGACGAGCCGGGTTCCCGCGTGGCGCTCCTCGGCGAGCTGGTCGCAGAACGCACAACGCTCCTTGCGCCGGTAGTACTCTCGCGCGCCGGCCATCTCCTCCTCGACGCGCTTCATCGCGAACGGCGTCGCCACCACGTGCGAATGTGCGTGCGAGTAGCGACTCCAGGCCGCGCCGCGATTCATCAGCACGAGGATGTGACGGAAGCGCGGGTCGCGCCGGAGGTCGCGCGAGCGGTCGCGATAGACCCCCAGCAGGCGTGCCATGTGCGCCGGCGTGAAGTCCGCCCAGCCGCGCGCGTGGTCGGGCGTGTCCGTCACGAGCTCGTGCGCGCCGACGGCGTTCATGTAGTCGAACATCCCGACGGCACGCCGGCCGAGCTCGCCCTCGATCCGCAGCAGCGGATAGCGATCGGGTGTGACGCGCACCGCCCACCCGTCCCCGTCGTCGATGCGGGCGACCTCGATCGGGTTCATCGCTTCGTGCCCGGGACAGAAGGGACACTCGCCCGGCGTGGCGGTCTCGGCGGCGACGCGGCGGGGCGCGAGCTCGCCCGTGCGTTCGGGCGCGATGATCACCCACCGGCGCAGGATCGGGTCGCGCCGCAGCTCGGACGCGGTCGGGCGCTCGGAGAAGGTCGGCATGGCCGGCTTGGCGGGTACGGGGCGCGTATTATACGGTGCCTCCGCGTCGCGCCAGGCGCGGCGCGAGCCATCCGTTCGGAGGGGGGACGTCGTGGCGTACGCGAACCTCGCGCAGATGTTCTTCACGCGGGCCGACGAGCTCGCCGACCGCCCGCGCTACCGCTATCACGCCGATCAGGGCTGGCGCGATGTCACGTGGGGCGAGATGCGCGATCGCGTGCGAGCCATCGCCGCGGCGCTGATCGACGACGGCGTGCGACCGGGCGATCGCGTCGGGCTCCTCTCGGCGACGCGACCCGAGTGGATGGAGATCGACTTCGCGATCCTCGCGTGCGGCGCGCTCACCATCCCGGTGTACCACTCGGTGCTGCCCGACGAGTGCGGCTACATCGTCGCGAACGCGGGCGCCGATCGCCTCTTCGTCGAGAACGCGAAGCTGAAGGCAAAGGTGGAGGCGGTCGCACGCGACGGCTTCGAGCTCGACGGCGTGCGGCGTCCGGTTGCGATCCGCTCGATCACGACGGTGGAGGGCACGGGTCCGCAGACGCTCGGCGACCTCCTCGAGCGCGGGCGCTCGCTGCTCGGTCGCCACGGCGCCGAGATCGATCGGCGGATCGCGAAGCTCGGGCGCTCGGATCTCGCGACCATCGTCTACACGTCGGGCACGACCGGTCCGCCCAAGGGCGTCCCGCAGACGCACGGCAACCATCTCGCCACCGTCGAGGCGACGCTGCGCATCGGGACCCTGCGCCAGGGCGACGTCGACTTCTTCTTCCTGCCGCTCGCCCACTCGTTCGCCCGCCTGCTCGAGTACTGCGGCATCGCGGCCGGCACGACGACGGCCTTCGCGCGCTCGATCGACACCCTGATCGAGGACATCCCCGTGGCCAAGCCCACCGTCGTGCCGGCCGTCCCGCGGGTCTACGAGAAGGTCTACGGGCGCATCCAGGCGAACCGCGACGCGGGGAGCGGCGTGCAACAGGCGATCTTCGACTGGGCAATCGGCGTCGGACGCCAGCGCAGCGAGCTGCGGGCCGCCGGCAAGCCGATCCCCCTCTGGCTCCAGGTCGCCGACGCGATCGCGCACCGCCTCGTCTTCTCGCGCATCCACACGGTGCTGGGCGGCAACATCCGCTTCATGCTCTCGGGTGGCGCGCCGCTCGCGCGCGACATCGCCGAGTTCTTCCATGCGATCGGCATCCCCGTCTTCGAGGGGTACGGCCTCACCGAGACGACGCCTGCGCTGACCGTGAACCACCCCGATCGGTATCGCCTGGGAACGGTCGGCACGGTGCTCGACTGCTGCGAGATCCGGATCGCCGACGACGGCGAGATCCTCGCCCGCGGCGCGAACGTGGCGAGCGGCTACTACGAGCGCCCCGACGCCACCGCCGAAGCCTGGGATGCCGACGGCTGGTTCCACACCGGCGACATCGGCGAGATCGACGCCGACGGATTCCTGCGTATCACGGACCGCAAGAAGGACCTGCTCAAGACGTCCGGCGGGAAGTACGTGGCGCCGCAGAAGATCGAGAACCTGCTGAAGCTCCAGCCGCACATCAGCCAGGCGGTCGCGATCGGGGACAACCGCAAGTACTGCACGGCCCTGGTGACGCTGGACCTCCCGGAGGTCGAGCGCTGGTCGGCCGCGCAGGGGCTTCAGGTGAGCCCGGCCGACCTCCACGCCCACGCGGCCGTCCAGAAGCTGATCGAGTCCGAGGTGGCGGTGGTGAACCAGAACCTGGCCTCCTGGGAGTCGATCAAGTACGTACGCATCCTCCCCGGGGACTTTTCGACCGAGAGCGGCGAGCTGACCCCGAGCTTGAAGGTGAAGCGCAAGGTGATCGCACAGCGCTACGCCGCCGCCATCGAGTCGATGTATCAGTAGGCCGCATTCCCTCGTTTTTCGCTACGTTGCGGCTCCGTGGGTCGCATGTTATATGCTCACGGTTTCCCGGCTTCACTCACCAGCAGAAGTGGGCCCCGGCCCACTTTTTCATTTGGAGGAACAGCGTTCGATGGATTGGTCGGCGGTCACCCAGCGCGTCTGGGGGCTCGCGGAGCCCGTCGTCACGGCGGCGGGCCTCGAGCTCGTGGACGTTCAATGTCGTCCCGAGGGCGGGCGCGCGATCCTGCGCCTGCTGATCGACCGGCCGGCGGGTGGCGTCACCATCGACGAGCTCGCGCGCGCCTCGCGCGAGCTGGGAAACGTCTTCGACGCCCACGACGCGGTTCCCGGTCGCTATCACCTCGAGTGCTCGTCGCCTGGGCTGAACCGGCCCCTGGTGCGGGCCGACCACTATCGCCAGGCGCTCGGCAAGCGCGTCTCGGTGCGCACGCGGACCCCAGTGGCCGGCCGGCGGCAGTTCCACGGCGTTCTCGAAGCCGCGACCGACGACCTCGTGACGGTAGCCGATCCCGACGCCGGCACGGTCGCGCTCCCGCTCGCTGACGTCGAGCGCGCCCACATCGAATACGCCTTCCCACGACCGGCGCACGCGCCGGCACACGCCTGAGGGTGCGGAGGAACCGATGCTTCCGGATCTGAATCGCGTGATCGAGCAGGTGAGCAAGGAGAAGGGGATCGACCGCCAGATCATCGTCGAGGCCCTCGAGCAGGCGATGCTGTCGGCGGCCAAGCGCACCTTCGGCCTGGACAAGAACATCGAGGCCAAGTTCAACCCCGAGGTCGGCGAGGTCGAGCTGTTCGAGATCAAGCGCGTCGTCGCCGTCATCGAGGACGCCGAGAACGAGGTGCTCCTGGCCGAAGCCCGGGCCCACCTCGATCCCGACGCCGAGGTCGGTGACGAGCTCCTCGCCAAGCTCCCGCCCGAGAAGTTCGGCCGTATCGCCGCTCAGGCGGCGAAGCAGAACATCATCCAGCGGGTGCGCGACGCCGAGCGCGACAGCATCTTCAAGGAGTTCAAGACGCGCAAGGGCGAGCTGGCCACCGGCACGGTGCAGCGCTTCGAGAAGAAGAACCTCATCGTGAACCTCGGCCGCGCCGACGCGATCCTCCCCGAGAAGGAGCAGATTCCGCGCGAGCGCTACCGGCAGGGCGACCGCATACGGGCGTACATCGTCGACGTCGAGCTCTCGAGCAAGGGCCCGCAGATCGTGCTCTCGCGCACGCATCCGGGGCTCTTGATCGAGCTCTTCCGCCAGGAGGTCCCCGAGATCTACGAGGGCATCGTCGAGGTGAAAGGCGCAGCGCGCGAGCCGGGCGGGCGCGCCAAGTTCGCCGTCATGTCGCACGATCGCGACGTCGACCCCGTCGGCGCCTGCGTCGGCATGCGCGGCACGCGGGTGCAGGCCGTCGTGCAGGAGCTGCGCAACGAGAAGATCGACATCGTCGAGTGGACGGCAGACCCCGCGGAGTACGTCTGCCGGGCGCTGGCGCCCGCCAAGGTGTCGAAGATCATCCTCGACGAGGACGAGCACGGCATGGAGGTGATCGTTCCCGACGATCAGCTCTCGCTCGCGATCGGCAAGAAGGGGCAGAACGTTCGGCTGGCGTCGCGCCTCACGGGCTGGAAGCTCGACGTGCGCAGCGAGTCGGACGCCGAGGACGAGGCGCGGCGCGCCCGCGCCTCGCTGACCGCGATTGCGGACATCGGCGACGTCACCGCCGAGCTGCTCTACCAGAGCGGCTTCAAGTCGGCTCAGGAGCTGGCGGCGTCGGACGAGGAGAGCGTGGCCGAGGTCGATGGGATCGGGCCAGACCGGGCTCCGGCGATTCTCGCCGCCGCGCGCGAGCACGTCGCTCGCCTGCAGGCCCAGGAGGCCGAGCTCGCGGCCGCCGCGGCAGCCGCGGCAGCGACGCCGCTCCCCACCAGCGACGAGGCCGCCGACCGCCCGGCGGAGGAGATCGAGTGACGCCGGTGCGATCCTGCGTGGGATGCGGGGAGCGCGCGCCGCAGCCGGCGCTCGTGCGCATCGTCTGGCGCGGCGGCGGTTTGCAGGCCGACCGCGCGCGACGCGCCGGCGGTCGCGGAGCCTACGTACACGAGCAGACGGCGTGCTTCGACGCGTTCGTGCAGCGGCGCGGGTCGGTGCGCTCGCTGCGCACGTCAGTACCGCGGCCCGCCCGTGAGGCGCTCGTGGCAACCCTTCGCGAGGGGAAAGAGTAGGCACGATGTCCAAGCGCATCCACGAGCTCGCGAAGGAGTGGGCCGTCGAGCCGAAGGCCGTCGTCGCCGCGGCCGAGCAGATCGGCTTGAAGGGCAAGCGCTCGCAGAGCGTCGTCACCGACGACGAGGTGCAGCGCCTGAAGCAGAGCCTCGGCCTGGCGCAGCGTTCGCCCCAGGTGACGGTCGGCGCCGAGCGCGTCGTGGCCGAGCGCCTGGTCACGCAGCGCGAGGCGGGCGTCGAGCGACTGGTGACGTCGCGCGAGCAGACGACCGAGACGCGCCTGCAGGCGAACGTGATCCGCCGTCGCGTCGCACGCGAGGTGCTGAAGCGCGAGGAGCTTCCCGGCGTGCCCGACGCCGAGGGAGGCGGCGCGATTCCGCCCTCGCTCGACTTCGACGACACCGTGCCGCCGCCGTTCGACGTGCCGCCATCGGCGGACGTGCCACCGCCACCCGAGCCGCGGACCGTCGTGGCCGACGCTGCGCCGGCACCCGCGTCCGCCCCGCCACCCATGCCTGCGGCGCGTCGGGTGGACGCGGCGCCCCCTCCACCCGCGGCAAAGGTGGTGAAGCCCGCTACCGCGCCCACCGCACGGGTCGCCGAGACACCCGCCGCCCCGCCGCCGGCGAGCGCGCCGGGGTTCGAGGAGCAGCGGGGGCCGAAGGTGCTTGGGCGGATCGATCTCCGCAAGGCGACACCGCCGCCGAGCGCACCCGGCTGGCGTCCGGGCGCCGCACCCGCCGAAACCCCCGGGACCGCTCCGGCGGGCGACGCGGCGAAGAAGCGCAAGGGGCGCAAGGTCATCCAGAAGGACGATCTCGCCAGCATGGCGGAGCGCGACTTCTCGCGCGGCGGCAAGCGCCCGATGAAGAAGCGGGCGCAGCCCGGCAAGGAGCTGAAGAAGCCGGAGATCACGACGCCCCGCGCCTCGAAGCGCATCATCCGCATCTCCGAGGTGATTTCGGTCGGCGATCTCTCGAAGTCGATGGGCGTCAAGGCCAGCGAGGTCCTGAAGAAGCTCATCGACATGGGCATGATGGCCACCATCAACCAGATGCTCGACCACGACACGGCGGTCCTGGTCGCGAGCGAGTTCGAGTATCAGGTCGAAAACGTCGCCTTCGACGCCGAGCAGAGCCTCGAGGCCGAGCAGGAGGGCGTCGCCGGCGAAGCGGTGCCGCGCGCCCCGGTCGTGACGATCATGGGCCACGTCGATCACGGCAAGACGTCGCTCTTGGACGCGATCCGCGCAACCAACGTCGCCGAGGGCGAGGCCGGCGGGATCACGCAGCACATCGGCGCCTACACGGTCGACGTGCACGGGCGGACCGTCACGTTCCTCGACACGCCGGGCCACGAGGCGTTCACCGCCATGCGCGCGCGAGGGGCCAAGGTCACCGACATGGTCGTCCTCGTCGTCGCGGCCGACGACGGCATCATGCCGCAGACGATCGAGGCGATTAACCACGCCCGCGCCGCCGAGGTGCCGATCATCGTCGCGGTCAACAAGATCGACAAGCCCGGCGGCAACGTCGAGCGCGTGAGGCAGGAGCTCGGGAACTACGGCCTCGCGCCGGAAGAGTGGGGCGGCGACACGATCGTCGTCCCGGTGTCGGCGAAAACCCACGAGGGCATCCCGCAGATCCTCGAGATGCTCCTCCTCCAGGCCGACGTGCTCGAGCTGAAGGCCAGCCCACAGCGCAATGCACGCGGCACGATCGTCGAGGCGCGCCTCGATCGCGGGCGCGGCCCGGTCGCAACCGTGCTCGTGCAGGAGGGCACGCTCCACGTCGGCGACTCGTTCGTGTGCGGCGTCCAGTACGGGCGCATCCGGGCCATGGTCGACGACAAGGGCAAGCGCATCGAAGAGGCCGGGCCGTCCATGCCGGTCGAGATCCTGGGGCTCGGCGGCGTGCCCGACGCCGGCGACGTCTTCGTGGCCCTGCAGGACGACCAGAAGGCGCGCCAGATCGCCGAGCACCGCCGCGGCAAGCAGCGCGAGGCCGACATGGCGAAGACGGCCAAGGTTTCGCTCGACGACCTCTACAACCAAATCCAGACGGGCGACGTGAAGGAGCTGAAGGTCGTCCTCAAGGCCGACGTGCAAGGCTCGGTCGAGGCCCTCACCGAGGCGCTGGGGCGCCTGTCGACGAGCGACGTTCGCCTGAACGTCATCCACGGCTCGGTCGGCGGCGTCACCGAGTCCGACGTGCTCCTCGCGACGGCGTCGAACGCGATCGTCATCGGCTTCAACGTGCGGCCCGAGCCGAAGGCCGCGGCGCTCGCCGAGCGCGAGGGCGTCGACCTCCGCATGTACACGATCATCTACGAGGCGCTGAACGAGGTCCGCGAAGCGTTGGAGGGCCTCCTCGAACCGGTGGAACGCGAGAAGGTGCTCGGCCGCGTCGAGGTCCGCCAGGTCTTCACGATCAGCGGCATCGGCCAGGTTGCCGGATGTTACGTCGTCGATGGAAAGCTCGTCCGCGGCGCGCGGGCGCGCCTGCTGCGCGACAACATCGTGGTCTTCGACGGCAAGATCGGGAGTCTGCGACGCTTCAAGGAGGACGTCCGCGAGGTGGCGGCGGGCTACGAGTGCGGCACCGGCTTCGAGAACTACCAGGACGTCAAGGTCGGCGACGTCATCGAGCCGTACGAGGTCGAGCAGGTGGCGCGGCGGCTCGCGCCGGCGGCGAGCAAGGGCGCGCAGGCGGCCGAGCGGTCGGTGTAGCCGCCGGGAGGCGCCGCCATGGTGGTCGGCGTGCTGCGGCTCGAGCTCCGCTTGCCGGAGACGCACTCGCTCAAGGGCAAGCGCAGCGTCCTGCGCTCGATCAAGGCCCGCGTGCAGCAGAAGTTCAACGTCTCGATCGCCGAGTGCGAGGACCACGACCTCTGGCAGCGCTCGATCCTCGGCGTGAGCCAGGTCGGCCCCGATCAGCCCCACGTCGACCGGTGCCTGCGCGAGGTGGTGATGTTCATCGACGACCTGCAGCTCGCCGAGCTGGGCGAGGAGCGGGTCGAGTTCCTGCACTACTGAGGCGGAGGACGTATGGCCGACCATCGCCGGGAGCGCGTCGAGCACCTCTTGCGCGCCGAGCTCGCGTCGCTCCTCCAGCGCGAGGCGAGGGATCCGCGCCTCGCGACCGTGACGGTTTCCGCCGTGCGCATGACCGCCGACCTCCGGCAGGCGCGCGTGTTCTATCGCGTGCTCGGCGACCCGGCCGACTCGGCGCTCGTCCAGAAAGGCCTCGAGCATGCGACGCCGTTCCTGCGCGCGCGCGTCGCACGATCGCTCGCCCTTCGCGTGACGCCGACGCTGCGTTTCGAGTACGACACCACGCCGGATACGGCCCGACGCGTGGACGATCTCCTGCGCTCCGCTACGCGGGGGTCGCCGGAGGACGAGGAGGAGACGTGAACGGCATCCTCCTCGTCGACAAGCCCGAGGGCATGACGTCGGCGGGCGTCGTCCGCATGCTGAAGCGGCCGCTCGAGCCCGCGAAGATCGGCCATCTGGGCACGCTCGACCCGTTCGCGAGCGGGCTGCTGCCGCTGTGCGTGGGCGAGGCGACGAAGGTCGCGCGCTACCTCCTTCTGGAGAACAAGGCCTACACGGGCCGGATTCGTCTCGGCGCCGAGACCGACACGCTCGACCGCACCGGTGCGGTCACCGCGCGCGCGCCGGTTCCCGAGCTGACGCAATCGGTGGTGGACGACGTCGCGGCACGGTTTCGGGGCCCGCAGCGCCAGACGCCGCCGATGTACTCGGCGCTCAAGCGCGACGGCGTTCCCCTCTACAAGCTCGCCCGCAAGGGCGTCGAGGTCGAGCGCGAGGCGCGCGAGGTCGTGATCCATTCGCTGAGCCTTCGCCTCGTCGCCGCGGACGCGCTCGACTTCGAGGTGGGGTGCAGCAAGGGCACGTACGTCCGGGTGCTGGCCGCCGACCTCGGCCGGGCCCTCGGAACGGTCGCCCACCTGGAGCAGCTCCGGCGCACGCAGGTCGGGAGCTTCCGCGTCGACGACGCCCGCTCGCCGGAGTCCTTTCGCGGCGAGCCGCTCGCGTCATGGCCCGTCATCGGGATCCCACAGGCACTTGCCGGGTTGCGGCGGTTCACGCTGTCCGCCGCCGACATCGCGACGCTCCGGCGCGGCCAGCAGGGACCGCTCGATGCCCTGCCAAAAGGGGCGGCTGGGGAGGCGGCGCTCGTGCTCGACGGTGGGGGTGCCGTCGCCGCGGTGATCGAGGTCGCAGAGCGGGGCTGGCGGATGGTTCGGGTCCTGGCGTAGCCCGGCGTCGGGCTCACGCCGGCACGCACTGTGCCGAGGGGTAGAGCACGCACACGGAGCCCTCGGGACACTGGAGACCGCTGCTTGCACAGGGAAGCGGCGGGGCGCAGTCGCAGCGAGCGACCGACGCGAGATCCCCGGCGATCACTGCCGGCCGGCACTCTTCGCCGCTCGGGCACGCGGACGCTCCACAGGTCGGGAAGTCGGTGCTGCACCCGGGCTCGAAGCACGACCAAAGGGGAACGCCGGCCAGGCCCAGCTAGGTCGCTGTTCCGATGCAGCAGGGCAGACAAGCGGGCGGTCAAGCAACCTGCGAGTAGACAACCCGCCTCATACCTACGCTCGTGGGCTCTCGGAGCCTTTGGACGTGACAGAAGAGCGATGGAGAGTCCCAGCGGTTGACGGCGGCGGCGCAACGTCGAGCTGCTCCGCCAATGGCGCTGACCGTCGGGTAGGCGCGCAGGCCGGCGATCGCCGGCGCCGGCGGCGCCGGTGAAGCCGCAGCGGCGGACGTTGTCGATCAAGGCTGCTGCCCGGCCGCTGCGAGGCGCCCGCCACCGCCACGGCGCGCGGATGCAGGAACACGCGCACTCGCCGCCGCCGCGGCGCGCTCGCGCCGGTGCTGCGTCGATCCCCCCCCCCGTCGCCCCGGCTTGCGCGGTTACTTCTCGAACTTCAGCTCCTTCAGCGGCGCGTCGTTGAGCCGCAGTAATCCGCTCCGCGGATGATCGAGATCGATCGTCACCCAGAGCAAGGCTGCCACGACGAGCACGAGCGCGACGGTCAGCGGCGCGCGGCGCTCGTGCGCGACGCCGCCTCCATAGCCGGTCACGCCGACGGCGAGCACCGAGCTGGAGAGCAGCAATACGACCACGAGCAACGGGAGATGCTTGCGGCTGGCGCCGAGGCGCGTGCCGTGGAAGTCGATCACTTCATTCACGGGGTTGAGCACCGCGAGCGCCATGTCCGGACGCGCGTTCACGCCATCGCGCGCCGCGCGCCAGATGCGGTCATGCTGGCCCGCGACCTCCTCAAGCAGCGCGGGCGTGACTCCGAGCGCGAGGTCCTCCGACATCTCGGCGCGGCGCGTCGTGTACTCCTTGATCTCGTTCCGCAGGGCCGCGCCATGCGGCTCGGGCAGGAGTTGGGCGCGCAGGTATGCGGTGCCGATCGCGTTGGCCTCCTGCACGATGAGATCCTGACGCTCGATGAAGCGGCTCGCGGCGCCGGCGAAGCTGAAGCCGAGCAGGAGGCCGAGCAGGCCGAGCATGGCGCCTTGGATAGCGCCGATCTGCCCGACGCCCTTCGTCTCCCGCGTCCGAGCTCCGGCACGGAAGCCGAGCTCGAGCGTGATGAGCAGGCCGACGAAGATCGCGATGGCTGTGAGCAAATCGTTGGTCATCGATGCCTCCTTCGGATCACCGGGCCTTCCACTGCGCCTGCGCCTCGCGCACCAGCGCGATCGCCTCGTCCGCGGTGTTCACGCAGCGCGGGATAGTCGAAGTCCTCGGGACTTGCCAAGCGCAGGCGCGGATCGAGCATGCACTTCTTGGCCCACTCGACGAGATCGGCCCACATCTTGCCGACGAAGATGAGCGGAACGCCGTCGACATGCCGTACCTGGCCGTCCGGCAATGCCGCCGGGAGGGCGAAGAGCCCGACCTGATCGCGCATCAGCGTCGTAGTGTACCAGCCGCGGCGACGTCGTGGTGCGGATGTTGACGGCTAGATCGCCGCCGAGTTAGGACGCCCAGGCTGCGCGCTCATGGCCTCTCCCTGCACAAGGCGCCGTCCCCGATGATCGGTCCCGTCGTGGCGCGCGGGCTCGCCTCGGGATCGGGGCGGGCGAGCTTCGACGGCCAGAAGTCCGGGCTCGACGCCCTCCTTGCGCTCGCGCCGAGCCCGGACGGGAAGTCGCTCTACGCGGCGTCCGCCGGCGACGCCGCCGTCGCGCGCTTCGACCGCGATCCGGCGACCGGCGCACTCACGTATCGGGACTGCATCAGCGGAGCGACCGAGACGGGTCCGACGGGCACGAACGCCTGCGCACAGATCCCGAGCGCCACGGCCGGGGGCAACACCTCTGGTCTCGACGTCGCCCGCGCGCTGGCGGTCAGCTCGGACGGCACGTCGCTCTACGCCGTCGCGAACGGGAGCATCGCGCGCTTCGACCGCGACCCGGCGACGGGTGCCCTCGCGTACCGCGACTGCGTCAGTGGGGTGACCGACTTCGGACCGACAGGCACGGACGCCTGCGCGCTCCTTCCCATCAACGGCTCCGACGGCAAGCGCCTCCAGGTCGTGTGTCAGGCGAAGGTGAAGCCGATCGACTACTCGCTCGACGAGCCGGCGCAGGGGAGCGTCGCCGTCCGTTTCCGCAGCGGCGATACCGAGTACTGTGTCGTCTTCGGCGGGACCGTCGCGAAGGATCGGCAGGGGAAGGTGTTCAAGGCGACGGGCGCGCCGGCGCCCGGAACGTGCTCCGGGCCGCCCGTGGCGTGTCCGTGAGGAGGATCATGTTCCTGCGCAGCAGAAGCGGAATGGATGTGCTCACAGGCGCGGCGCTGCTGGCGCTCGCGGGTCGGACTCCCGCGCTCGCGGCCGGGGCGAACTCGACCATCCTCCTCAGCCGTCCGACCGGGCTGGCGTTGCCGGCGCCCGGCGACAACTTCTCACTGGAGATCGGACACCAGAAGATGAGCGGCGACGGCCGCTTCGTCGTCTTTGCGAGCGCCGCGGACGACCTCGGCGTGCGCGACAGGCTCCTGCACGTCTGGGTCCGCGACACCGTCTCGGCGACCACCACGCTCGTCGACCGCGTTCCGGGCGGCGGCGCGCCCGGGGATTCGGATGCCATCTTCGGCTCCATCAGCCGTGACGGCAGCACCGTCTGCATCTGCAGCGGCGCCACGAATCTGGTCCCGGGCGTGACGGGTCTGCACGTCTACGTCGCGACGCTGTCGACCGGTGCGATCGTAGTCGCCGATCGCGCGACGGGGGCGGCCGGCGCGGTCGGCGACTCCTTCGCCGGCCTGTGCGCGCTCGATGCCACCGGGACCCACGTGGTCTTCGCATCGCTCGCCACCAACCTCGTGCCGGGCGACGCGAACGGCGCGCCCGACGTGTTCGTGCGCGACCTCGCGATGAGCACCACCACGCGCGCGAGCGTCCACGACGCGAACGGCGCGGAGGCCCCGCACGGCGGGACGGGCGCCGCGATCAGCGCCGACGGCCTGAAGGTCGCCTTCGAGTCCGACGACCCGCTGGTCTCCGGCGATACGAACGGCGACACGGACGTCTACGTCCGCGACACGCAGGCCGGCACGACGGTACGCGCCAGCGTCGGTACCGGCGGCGTGCAGGCGAACGACGATTCGTCCAACGCCACGATCGATGACGCCGGGACCCATGTCGCGTTCGAGTCGAGCGCCACGAACCTCGACCTCGGCGGCGACACGAACGGCTTCACCGACGTCTTCTGGCGCGATCTCGGCAGCGACACGACGATCCTCG
>Ga0187894_10001113_pt1 | contig 35690 bp, 33 predicted proteins | sample GBC1701081metaG_FD_136650 | JGI IMG/M metagenome (GOLD analysis project Ga0187894, IMG submission 136650) | White microbial mat communities from a lava cave in the Kipuka Kanohina Cave System on the Island of Hawaii, USA - GBC170108-1 metaG ...
CAGCATGATCGCGGACTGGCCGAACGTGAGCTGCCATTGCGGTGCCAGGACGACGACCAGGAAGCTCACCAGGAAGAAATCGAAGAAGTCGAAGATCGTCGTGACGATGCCCAGGCCCAGGCTCGTCCAGTAGCGCCAGTTCAGCGGTGCGGAGTCATAGATCGATAGCAGGTCCTTTGTTTCGGACATTGTTTCCTCCCGTTATCCCTTCTCCCCGTGCAGGCGGGGAGAAGGTGCCCCGCAGGGGCGGATGAGGGGCTTCATGCCCCAGTAGATTTCGAATCTGCTGATGTCTTGTCTCACTGTTGCGAAAGCCCCTCATCCGGCGCTTCGCGCCACCTTCTCCCCGCCTGCGCGGGGAGAAGGGATGATCACTCCAGTAGAAAATCGATGACCGGACCGGCGACGGCGGCCGGGTCCTGAATGGTGGCCACGTGACCGACGTCGGCGATGGTGTGCGTGCGGGCGCCAGCGATGGCATCGGCCAGCGACAACGTGTGCGCCGGCGGGATCAGCCTGTCCTCGGCTGCCGCCAGTACCAGCGCGGGCGCCGTGATGGCCGTGAGATCGATGGATACCGGATGGCGCATCAAGCCGGCGCGCCGTGCCTTCTGCGCCTCATCGCGAGTGTTGCCGGCGAAGATCGCGCTGACGTCCGGATGAGCCTGCAGATACGCGTCCGGGAAAAAGTAGGCCGCGATCCTGGGCGCGCTCGTCGGAAGCTCCGCGCGCAGAGCCGCGATCGCCTGCATCGCTGCCGGATTGAGTTCCAGCAGGTTGGCGCCGACCCGGAAAGTGCTGCTCAGTACCAGGCGGTCGATCTTCGCGGGATGCCGCGCGGCCAGCGCTTGCGCGATCGCCCCGCCCAGCGATGTTCCGAACACGTGAGCGCGGTGATGCCCCAAGCCCTCGATCAAACCAGCGGCATCGTCGGCCAGATCGAGCAGGGAGTAGGGATCCGGTGGATTGCGCGTCTTGCCCGAGTCGCGCTGATCGTAGGCGATCACGGTGAAATGCGCCGCCAGCAGCGCGGCGAACGCATCGAACATCGAATGGTCGGCCTCGGCGCCATGCAACAGCACCAAGGGCGGCCCCTTGCCGCTTTTCGTGAACGCGGTCTCGGTACCGTTGGCGGTGACGAACTGCATCAGCGTCCTCCTGTTTCCCTTCTCCCCGCGCAGGCGGGGAGAAGGTGCCCCGAAGGGGCGGATGATGGGCTTCACGCTCTAACGAATCTCGCGCTGTTGGTGTCTCGTTTTGGCGCCGCAAAGCCCCTCATCCGGCGCTTCGCGCCACCTTCTCCCCGCCTTCGCGGGGAGAAGGGCTACTGCAGCAGTGCGGTCAACGCGCCGGCGAGCGCCTTGGCGGGATCGGCGGGCAGCCAGGGCATGCGCCACGCCACGTGGCCGTCCGGGCGCACCAGCACCGCGCCACGCAAGCCGATCTGGAAGCCGTCCGCGGGGTCGGCCGTCGGCAACATCTGCAGCCCCAGTGGCTGCTTCAGCGCGCCTGCGACGCTCCTGCCGGCGTCGAGCCAGGCCTGGCCCATCGGGCCGGCCACAACCGCGAAACTCTTGTCGAACCAGTCAAGCGTCGACTGCTGACGCGCGAGGTCGAGCCACATATGCGGGAAGCGTCCACCCGGTCGATCGCTGGGCGTGTAGACGCGCGTGTCGTGCCCGGTGCGCACCGTGCCGTCCGGGATCACGGCGCCCTGTTCGTAGGAGAAGCCCAGCGCCTGGCCGATGCTGTGCAGGTGCTTGTCCATGTCGTTGATCCAGAACCGGATACGGTCGGGATCGCCGGAGCGGATCGCCTCCTCGGTGAGGGGAAAGCGCCGCATGTTGCCGGTGCTGAAATCGGCGTTGGATTCCGCTACCGGCCGGCGCTCGAGGTCATAGCTGTCGAGCAGACGGTCCGACGCCAGGCCCTTCAGCACGTAAGCCAGCTTCCAGGCGAGGTTGTGGGCGTCCTGGACACCGGAGTTGAGGCCGAAGCCGCCGGTCGGTGGGAAGCGATGTGCGGCATCGCCGACCAGGAACGTGCGGTTGCGCCGGAACGATGCCGCGACCTGCCGCGTCATGCGCCACGTCGAGCGGTTGAGCAGCGTAACCTCGAGATCCGGCACGCCGGTCTGGGCCCGGATGATCTGGATGATCTCGGCGTCGGTCCAGATCCGCGGTCGTTCGTCGGCCGGACCACCGACGGGCAGCAAGGTCAGCCAGCGGTCACGGCCGTTGGTGTTGAGGATGGTCGAGGCAACGGTGTTGGGTTCCTGAGGGATGATCCGGTAGCCCGCCGCCTCGCGCGCCAGCGGGAAACGCGAGAGATCGCCGCGCCAGTATTCGTTGAGGATGGTGGCCATGTTGCCGGGACCGACCATCTCGATGCCGGCAGCACGGCGGGTCGAACTGCCGGCACCATCGGCCGCCACCAGGTAGCGGGCCCGCCACGTCGTGGTCTCGCCCGATGACGCACGGGTGGTGGCCTCGATGCCTTCAGGCGTCTCGACAAACGACACGAATTCGGTCGAGAACAGCACCTTGGCGTGCCTCGATGCGGCGACGACGCGATAGATCTCTTCCTCGACCGCATCCTGGGCGACCAGGCTCTTCCATGCCGGCGTCTGGCCCAGGTTCGGCTCCGGTCGCGTGCGGCCGATCTCGCGGCCGGCCACACTCTCGACGAACACGAACATGTCGGACTTGTCCTGCAAGCCACGCGCGCGGACGGCATCCTCGATGCCCCATTGCCGGAAGATCTCCATCGTGCGGACCCAGCAGCCGCGCGACTTGGGGTGGTCGGTGGTCGTCGGACTTTTCTCGACCACGATGCAGTCGATTCCGAAGCGGTCGAGCAGCAGCGCCATGGCGAGCCCGACCGGTCCGCCGCCGACAATGAACACCGATGTCGTCCCGGCCATTCGTTTCTCTCCGTCGCATCTGTGGTGCGTTGGTTGGAAACGTGCAGTGGCGCTGGCCATCTAGCAAATATATGTTTGATATCTTTCCCATCTCGATCCGAGATCGCCATGGATCTGCGTCAGCTTCGCTACTTCGTCGCCATCGCCGAACGCGGCAGTTTCAGTGCGGCGGCCAGCGCGCTTAATGTGGCGCAATCGGCGCTCAGCCGGCACATGAAGGCGCTGGAGCACGAAATGGGCGGGCTGCTGTTCGAGCGCGGCCGGCACGGCATCGCGATCAGCGAGTCGGGCAAGATCCTGCTCGACCGCGCCCGCTACATGCTGGGCGAGCTCGACAACATCCGTGCCGAGGTGTCGCTGGAGAACCGCGAGCCCGGCGGCATGGTGCGGCTGGGTGCGCCCTCGACGCTCGCCGACATCCTGTTCGCGCCGTTGGCGCAGCATTTCTCCCGCCGCTTTCCCCGCGTGCGCGTACAGTTCAGCGAAGGGCTGACCGAAGAGCTCTGCGATCGCGTGCTGCGTGGCGTGCTCGATCTGGCGATCGTCACCACGCCGCAGCGTATCGAGCATCTCGACTTCATCGACCTGTTCACCGAGGGCGTCTACATGATCGGTGCCGCGGGCGATTCGCGCCTGACGGCGGGAGCCCTGTCGCCGGTCGAGATTGCCCGGCTGCCCTTGATCCTGCCGCTGAGCGATGTCGGCCGCGGTTTCCTGCCGGAACGGCCGGTCTGCGCCTTCCAGGTCGACAACATGGAGCCGCTCAAGCAGATGGTGAGGGCCGGCATCGGTTACGCTTTCCTGCCGTATTCCGGCATCTACCGCGAACTGGCGGACGGCACGCTGTCCGCGGTCGACCTGCCGTGGGTGCAGGCGCGGCGGGTGCTGGCGCTGCCGCGCGGGCGCCCAACCAGCCGCGCCACCCGCGAGATGATGACAGCCATCAAGACCATCAGCGCCGCGCTCATTGCCCAAGGGCAGATCCGGTGCGCGGGGCAGGGGGTGCGCCGGCGTCCCGGGCGGTCCCGGCCGCCGCGGCGTCCTCGATAAAATTCGATACAATGATGTATCGAATTCTGTTGGCAGGACTTGTTAGCTTCGCTAAGGTGCATCAACGCTACCGAGGAAGCGCCCATGCCCGATACCCTGACGACGGTGCCGCAAGCGCCCGTGTTCAATCCGCTGGATCCGGCGTTCATTGCCGATCCCTATTCGACGTATCGCTATCTGCGCGAAAAGGCGCCCGTCTTCCGCACGCCGTTGGGCATGTGGCTGATCAGCCGCTACGCCGACGTGGCGCTGATCCTGCGCGACAAGCGCTTCGGTAAGAACTACGAGGGAAACCTGATCCGCCGCTATGGCCCCAAGGCCATGGAGGATCGCTCCTTCGCCAGCCTGGGCCGTACCATGCTGGTGCTCGACCCGCCGGACCATACCCGCCTGCGCGGCCTGGTGACCAAGGCCTTCACCGCGCGCCGGGTCGAGGAGATGCGTGTGCGCATCGCCGCTCTGGTCGACAGCATGATCGATCGCGTGTTCGAGCAGGGCCGGATGGACGTTGTCTGGGACATTGCCCATCGGCTGCCGGTAAAAGTGATCTGCGACATGCTGGGCATCCCGGAGGAGGAGCAGCATCGCTTCCTCGATCATTCCAGCGTCAACGGCCGCATCATCGATCCGGTGCCGATGAGCCGCGACGAGATCGACGACGCCAACGAGCGTAACCGCGAGTCGGACGAGTATTTCGACACCCTCTTCGAGCGCCGTCGCCGCGAGCCCGGCGATGACCTCACGACCCTGCTGGTGCAGGCGGAAGAGGCGGGCGATCGCCTGTCGCAGGAAGAGCTGCGGGCCAATGTCAGCCTGCTGTTCGCAGCCGGCCACGAAACCACCTCCAATCTGATCGCCAACGGCCTCCTGGCGCTGCACCGCAATCCCGACCAGTGGCAGGCTCTGAAGGCCGATCCGTCGCTGGCGGCCAACGCGGTCGAGGAACTGCTACGCTACGATTCATCCGTGCAGATGACCGGCCGCGCCGCGGTCGAGGATGTCGAATTGGAGGGGCAGAAGATCGGCAAGGGCGAGAACATCGTCTGCCTGCTGGGTGCCGCCAACCGCGACCCGGCGATGTATGAAAATCCGGAGAAGCTCGATATCCGGCGCCAGAACATCCGCCCACTGTCGTTCGGCGGCGGCATCCATCACTGCCTGGGCGCCCAGCTGGCGCGCCTGGAAGGCGAGGTCGTGTTCAAGGCATTGGTGACGCGGCTGCCCGACCTGCACCTGCCCGAGATCGACAAGCCCGCGTGGCGCCAGAGCTTCACCTTGCGCGGCCTCACGACCCTGCCGGCCGCGTGGGGGTGATATCCCCCGCATAGGGAGGAATCCCCCTCCGTGTCTTGAGGTCTCTGTGCTAGACCTCGCGAAAGACACGGAGAACAGCAGCGTGAGTAGCGACAAGCCGATCGTCATCGAGGTGACGCGCGGCACCATGGTCGAGAGCCGGCACATCGGCGCCGCCGCGGTCATGAAGATCGACGGCGCGGTGGCCGAGGCGTGGGGCGACATCGACACACCCGTGATGGCGCGCTCGGCCATCAAGCCCTTGCAGGCGATACCGCTGGTGGAGAGCGGGGCGGCCGACCATTTCGGCCTCACCGATACGCATCTGTCACTGGCCTGCGCCTCGCACAACGGCGAGCCACGCCATGTCGATGCCGTGCGCGCCTGGCTGGACAGGATCGGGCTGGGCGAGGGTGATCTCGAATGCGGCGCGCATGCGCCGACGCGGCAGCCGATCTTCGAGTCCTTCCTGCGCACCGGCACGACGCTGACAACGGCCTTCAACAACTGCTCCGGCAAGCACACGGGCTTTCTCACCACCGCTGTGCACAAGGGCGAGCCGACCCACGGCTATATCCGGCGCGATCATCCCGTTCAGCAGCGCCTATTCGGCATCTATGAGCAGCTGGCGCAGTGCGACCTCTCGCGGGCGCCGCTGGGCACCGACGGCTGCGGCATTCCCACCGTCGGCGTGCCGTTGCGTCACATGGCGCTGGCGATGGCCAACATGGCCAACCCGGCGCGCCTGCCCGACGCGCGGGCCAAGGCGATCCGGCGCATTCGTGCTGCCATGAACGCTGAGCCGTTCTACATGGCCGGCACCGGCCGCTTCTGCACCCGCATCAACGGCACGCTGAAGGACGTGGCGCAGATCAAGACCGGTGCTGAAGGCGTCTATTGCGGCATGCTGCCGACCCTGGGGGTGGGCGTCGCGCTCAAGATCTGGGATGGCTCGGGGCGCGCGTCTGAGGTGGCGATGGCCGCGATCATGCGCCATCTGGGTGTCTTGTCGGATGCCCAGTACGACGCGGCGGTGACGCCACCGGTTCTCAACGTCGTCGGCCTCAAGGTCGGCGACATCCGCCCGGCCGCGTCATGGCTCGGCACCATCGCAGCGTAGGACGGCCGCGGCGCGGATCTGCGACGCCAACGGTCTCATCACCGCCGATCACCGTTACCATCGACGCGATCAGCGCCGGCGGCACCGGCCGCGCCACGGCCGATGTCAATGGCACGCAGCGCACACTCGATGTGCCCTACGTGCTGGCGGGCGAGATGGTTGAGGCCCGGGTCACCCGTCCGCGCGGGGAACGCTTCGATACGGAGCTGGTGCGGATCCTGACGCCGGCAGCGGAACGGCAGCAACCGGCCTGCCGGCATTTCGCAGTCTGTGGCGGTTGCGCGTTGCAGCACTGGCCCGATCCGGCCTACGCCGCGTGGAAAGCCGAGGCTCCCGCGATCGCGCTGCGCTATCGCGATGTGGCGGCCGCGCAGATCGCGCCGATGATGCGCACTGCGCCCGCCACGCGGCGACGTGCCGATTTCACGCTCAAGCACACGACGGACGGCGCCATTGTCGGGTTTGCGCGCCGGGCGTCGCACGCGATTGTCGATCTGGCACACTGTCCCGTGTTGATGCCGGCGCTGGTCGCGCTGGTGCCGCCGTTGCGCGCGCTGATCGCCGATGTCCTGCCGCGCGGCACCAGCGCCGAGGCCGTCGTCAACTGGACCGATACCGGTGCCGACGTGCTGTTGGTCCCGGCAGACCGCCTGCCGCTCGATCTCGATCGTCGCATGACACTGGCGGCGTTCGCCGAGGCTACCGATGCCGCCCGTGTCTCGTGGGGCAGCCGGCGCACGTCCGAGCCGGTGGTCACGCGCCGAGCGCCGCGCCTGAGACTGGGACAGGTCGATGTCGAGCCGTCGCCGGGAGCGTTCCTGCAGGCCAGCGTCCCCAGCGAGGCGGCCCTGCAGGCCTGCGTGCGGACGTGGCTGGGATCGGCGCGGCGTGTCGTCGATCTCTACGGCGGTGTCGGCACGTTGTCGCTGGGACTGGTGCCGCAGCGGCGCGTGACCTTGGTCGAGGGTGACCGCGCTGCCGTGGCCGCGGTCGACGCCGCACTGCGCAAGGCGGCGCTGACGGGTATCGCCGAAGCCCAGGTGCGCGACCTCGCACGCGACCCGATGCCTGCCGAGGACCTGAACGCCTACGACGCCGCGATCTTCGACCCGCCCCGCGCCGGTGCGGCGGCGCAATCCGCCGAACTGGCGCGCAGCCATGTGCCGACCGTCATCGCGGTGTCTTGCGATCCCGTGAGTTTTGCGCGCGACGCACGGATATTGGTCGATGGCGGCTATCGTCTGGAGCAGCTCATGCCGGTCGACCAGTTCCTATGGTCAGCCCATGTCGAATTGGCCGCGGTGTTCCGGCGATAGGCGCATTCAAGCTTCACGCCGCGGCAACAGGAACCAGATGAAGAGGACGGCGAACACCAGGTCGCCGGCACCAAGCATGAGCGGCGGGAAGGGGATGCTGCCGGCCATCACATGGCCGGCCAGGAGAGCGAACACCGCGAGCTTGCCAATCGCGCCGATCACGACGATGCCGTGGTTCCGCGTCGGATCACGCGACACGAGGTGATAGGCCAGACCAAGCCCGGCAATCAGCAGCGCACACAGATGCAGGAACAGCGGATGCCCGGGGCGCGGGATACCGATAGCGGCCAGAGTGTCGGGCAGCAGCAGGAGCGCGGCGGCAATGCCGTAGTTGAAGATCGCTGCAACGAGAAAAAGCGGCCGGGCAAAACGAAGGCCCTGCTCGGAAGCGATGCGCGACGGATGGCCGGCCATGATCTGTCACCGTGCGATACTTGAAGCGCCGGTACGACGGCCTCGCCACGTCTGTCAATGAGACACGCTGTCGGAGACCCGTTCACCATCCAGGATTCTCAATATGCGTTCCAGATCAACTCATTGGCCAATCCGCTTCGGATTTCGATCCGCGACACCGCGTGACTTTCCCGTGTCGGCTGGACAGGCCAGCCGCTAAGGTGCCCCGAACGGGAAACCAGGGCGGAGAAGACGATGTCGATGTTCGATCTCACGGGCAAGGTCGCGGTGGTGACCGGCGGCAGCCGCGGCATCGGCCGGTCCATCTGCGAGCAGATGGCCGCACACGGCGCCAAGGTCGTGGTGTCGAGTCGCAAGCTGCCGGCCTGCGAGGAGGTCGTCGCCGCCATCAAGGCCAAGGGTGGCGAGGCGACGCCGGTCGCCGCCAACATCTCCGACAAGGCGCAGCTCGAGAACCTCATCGCCCAGGCCCGCAAGGCCTATGGCCGTATCGACATCCTGGTCTGCAACGCCGCGGCCAACCCGTACTTCGGCCCGCTGTCGGGCCTGAAGGACGATGTCTTTCACAAGATCATGCAGAACAACGTGCTCAGCAACCTGTGGCTGATGAATGCGGTGGGGCCCGAAATGGCCGAGCGCCGCGACGGTGCTGTCATCATCGTATCGTCGATCGGCGCGCTGGTCGGCTCGGCGCACATCGCGGCCTACAACATGTCCAAGGCGGCCGACCTGTCGCTGGTGAAGTCGCTGGCCATGGAGTGGGGCAAGCACAACATTCGCATCAACGCCATCGCGCCGGGCCTGATCAAAACCGACTTCGCCCGTGCGCTGTGGGACAATCCGCAGATCCGCGCCGCGCAGGAGAACAAGGCGGCCCTCAAGCGCATCGGCGAGCCGGATGACATCGGCGGCGTGGCTGTGTTCCTGGCGTCGAGCGCGGGCGCCTTCGTCTGCGGCCAGGTCATCATTGCCGATGGCGGTGTGATCGGCTCGGGCGCCGAGTAGGTCGTGGCACGAAGGAACGCTTCATGGTGAGCTTGTCGAACCATGAAGCGTCTCGTGCTAGCTGTCGCGCTGAAGCCTTCATGGTTCGACAAGCTCACCATGAAGGCTTTCCCGCACGAGCAGTTCGAACAAGCATCATGCCGCGTAGAACTCGGCGATGGACTCGCAGATGAAGTCGACGTCATCCGTCGCGAGCGTGGGCTGGATCGGCAGGCAGACGCCGTGATCCCAGCCGTAGTTCGCATTGGGGAAGGTGGCGTCATCGAGATGGGCGGCATCCACGCGCGCCACGCTCCAGGTCCGCAGTCCGGGTTGGCGGTGCAAGGGATGGAAGAAGGAACGGGTCTCCACCCCCGCCGCGTCCAGATGCTTCATGAGGCCGCGCACGTTCGAGGCCATCACCACGCAGCGGAACGGCACATGGCCGGCATTGGGTGCCGGCCCCAGAATCCGCACATCAGGCACATGCCGCAGGCCCGCCTGATAGCGCCGCAACAATTCGGCCTTGCGGCTCACGACCTGCTCGAGCCGGGTGAGCTGCACCAGGCCGACCGCGCATTGCAGATCGGTCATCCGGAAATTGTAGCCGATCGCCTCGTGGATGAACGAACCGCGGTCCTGTCGCCCCTGGTTGCGCAGCAGGCGCAGGCGGTCATACACGTGCCGGTCCCTGCACGCGACGTAGCCGCCTTCGCCGGTTGTGATCGTCTTGTCGGCGAAGAAGGAAAAACAGCCGACGTCGCCCAGGCTGCCGACATGGCGGCCATCGAATGCCACGCCGATGCCTTGCGCGGCATCCTCGATCACCGCCAGCCCATGGCGTGTCGCGAAGTCGAGCACCGCAGTCATGTCGCACGCCGTGCCGAACAGATGCACGGGCATGATGGCGCGCGTGCGGGGCGTCAGGCAGGCCGCGGCCCGGCTCATGTCGATCTGGAATGTCTGATCGTCGACATCGACCAGGACCGGTACGGCGCCCACCATTTGCACGGCGGTTGCCGAGCCGATGAATGTGATATCCGGCACCAGGACCTCGTTGCCGGGCTCGATGTCGAGCGCCATCAGGCCCAGGGCCAGCGCCAGCGTGCCGTTCGGCGCGAAGACGCCATAAGGCGTGCCGATCAGGCGATTGAGCGCTTCCGAAAACGCCTGTGCACGCCGGCCTTCGGTGATCCAGCCATCGCGAATGACCTCGGCAACAGCCTGGGCTTCCGCTTCGCCAAGCCACGGGTTCACCTGCGCGATCCTGCGTGGACGCGCGGGAGAACCAGTCAGCGGTGCTGCAGTAATGATGGGCGCCAGGGCGGCTTCGGCACTAGAAATATCAGTCATTTACTGACAATACCGGCGAAACTCCAAAAGGTCTTGACTATGGCCGTGATCAAGGCGTGGCCGCCTGTCGAGCTTGCGGGATGTTCACAGCGATTGAAGGGTGCGCCATGACCAACAGCCGACACGTGGTGCTGGCACGCCGCCCGCAGGGTCATCCTGTACCGACCGATTTCGACGTGCGTGCACGCGCGCTGCCAGCACTGCCCGAAGGGCGCCTGCTCGTGCAGGTGTTGTATGCGACGGCCAATCCCGGCAGCCGCAACCGCTTGTCAGGGCAGGCGTCCTACGCGCGCGGCATGGAACTGGGCGAGACGATGGAAGGGCCGGCGGTCGGCCGTGTCGTCGAGTCGCGCAATCCCGATTTTCACGCCGGCGACCTGGTGGCTGGTCCGTTCGGTTGGGCCGAGCATGTGCAGGTGAGTGGTCGCGGCCTGCGCCGGCTGCCGCCCGACACGCCGTCGATCAGCGCCTGGGCCGGCATCCTCAGCATTCCCGGCCTGACCGGCTACTTCGGTGTGCGCGACGTCGGCGCCGCCAAGGCCGGCGAGACCGTGCTGATATCGTCGGCTGCCGGTCCGGTCGGCGCAACGGCCGGGCAGGTCGCGCGCCTCATGGGGTGCCGCGTCATCGGTATCGCCAGCGGCGCAGACAAGCTGCGCTGGCTGCGCGAGGTGGCGGGCTTAGACATGGTCGTCGATCGCGCCGGCGCCGGTACCGCCGATGAACTGGCCGCACGCATTGCGGCCGTGGCGCCGGATGGCGTCGACATCTATTTCGACAATGTCGGCGGGCCCACGCTGGACGCCGCGATCGCCCATCTGCGGCCGAAAGGGCGCATCGTCGTCTCCGGCCAGATCTCGGACTACAACACGCCGCCGGAGGCCCGCTACGGCACGCGCCGCGTCTACGACTTCATCGGCAAGCGGCTGCGCATGGAGGGCATGGTGGTGTTCGATTTCGCCGATCGTTTCGAGGAAGCCACCACGGCCATGACGACGTGGATCCGCGACGGCAGGCTGGCGTTCAAGGAGCATATCGAGGAGGGGCTGGACACGTTGCCGGGCCTCTTCTGTGCCCAGCTCCGCGGCGAGATCTTCGGCCGCGCGCTGGCCCGGCTCGCGCCATGACCCGCACCGGGTCCGCCGTCGAACATTCTGTCCTCGACGCACTGCAAGCGGTGCTGCCGGCGATTGCTGCCCGCGCCGACGACATCGAACGGGCACGCCAGCTGCCTGCCGATATTGCCGAGACGCTGATCGCAACGGGCGTGTTCAAGCTCTGTGTGCCGGCGGCGCTGGGCGGCCACGAAGCGCATCCGCTTGTGCTGCTGCGGGCCATCGAAGCGGCATCGATCGCCGATGGTTCGACGGGCTGGAATGTCATGATCGGCGCCACGTCGGGGACGACCGCGGCCTATCTCGCACCCGACGTGGCACGCCAGATCCACGGTGATCCCAAGGCTGTCACCGGCGGCATTTTCGCGCCGCGCGGCAAGGCCGTGCGCGACGGCGACTCCTGGCGCGTCTCCGGGCACTGGCAATGGGCCAGCGGCAACAGCCACAGCCGCTGGATGAAGGCGGGCTGCATCGCCTGGGAGGACGGCAAGCCGCGGCAGGTACGCGAGGGCGTGCCCGAGGTGCTCACCGTCTATGTGCCGCGCGAGAAGATCGCGTTCGACGACAACTGGTACACGTCGGGCCTGTGCGGCACCGGCTCATGCGACATGCGGATCGAGGACGTCGTCGTGCCGGCATCGCATGCCGTGTCGCTCACCCGCGACAAGCCGTGCAACAACGGACCGCTCTATCGCTTTCCCGTGTTCGGGCTGCTCGCCATGGGCTGTGGTGCGGTTGCGCTGGGTATCGCGCGTGGCGCCATCGAAGATTTGCGCACGCTGGCCGGTGCCAAGGTGCCGACGTTGAGCCGCCGGCCGCTCGCCGAACGATCGGGCACGCAAGGCGACATCGCCAGGGCCGAGGCGCTGGTGCGGGGGGCTCGCGCGTTCCTCGTGGAGGCGATCGATGCGGCCTGGGATGCCGCGGAGCGCGGCGCCGACATCGACGTGGATGCCCGCATGGCCTTGCGTCTCGCCGCCACGCACGCGACCGATAGCGCGACCAGGGCGGTCGACATCTGCTATACCCTGGCCGGCGGATCGTCCGTCTACCGCAGCAGCCCTTTGCAGCGCCGCTTTCGCGACGTTCATGTCGTGACCCAGCATATGATGGTGGCACCGCCCAGCTATGAATTGGCTGGCCGCGTGCTGGTCGGCCTGCCGACCGACGCGTCGATGCTGTAGGTTGCCGCCCCAGGACGGGCATCAAAGGGGACGTGCGTATGGCATTGCATTTCAGCACCGACGAGCTGGCCGCCCGTCGAGCACGGGCGATTGCCGATCTCGAACACCGCGGCCTCGACGGGCTGCTGATGTTCCGCCAGGAGAGCATGTACTACCTGACAGGCTACGACACGTTCGGCTACGTGTTCTTCCAGTGCCTGTACCTGGGCGCCGATGGCCGCCTGATGCTGCTGACACGCGCCCCCGATCTGCGGCAGGCGCAGCATACCTCGGTGGTGGAGGACATCCGGATCTGGGTCGACGGGCCGGAAGCCAACGCGGCGCTGGAGCTGCGCGCCTTCCTGCAGTCGATCGGACGGGCCGGCGGCAAGTTGGGCGTCGAGTATGATGCCTACGGGCTGACGGCCGCCAACGGCCGCAAGCTCGACGCTGCCATGGACGGGTTTTGCACCCTGGTCGATGCCTCGGACCTGGTGTCGCGACTGCGGGTCACCAAGAGTCCGGCCGAGCTCGCCTATGTGTGTCGCGCGGCCGCGCTCGCCGATGACGCCCTGCGTGCCGCGCATGAGACGGTGCGGCCCGGCGCCTTCGAGGGTGACGTGCTGGCGGCGATGCAGGGTGCCGTCTTCAAGGGCGGCGGCGACTACCCCGGCAACGAGTTCATCATCGGCTCGGGCCGCGACGGGTTGCTGTGCCGCTACTTCAGCGGCCGTCGCCATCTCGATCCGGTCGACCAGATCACGCTGGAGTTCGCCGGCGCCTATCGCCACTATCACGCCTGCCTGATGCGCACGATTCCGGTCGGGCAGGTGCGCGCGCAGCATCACGAAATGCACAAGGTCTGCCTGGAGGCAATGGACGCGTGCCTTGCCGCGCTGAAGCCCGGCCGGCCGGTCGGAGCAGTGTTCGATGCCTATGCGCGGGTCTGCGATGGGCATGGCTACCAGGCGCATCGCCTCAATGCCTGCGGCTACAGCCTGGGCACGACCTTCGCGCCCAACTGGATGGACTGGCCGATGTTCTATCGCGGCAATCCAGTGCCGGCCGAGCCCGGCATGGTGTTCTTCCTCCACATGATCCTGCTCGACAGCGACACCGAAGCCGCCATGTGCCCAGGGCAGACCGTGATCGTGGGCGAAAACGGCAACGAGGTGCTGTCGACGATGCCGCTCGATCTGGTGACGCGCTGATCCCGTCAGAGCGGCCCCAGCACCTCATCGAACAGGTCACGCATGGCGCGCCACGAGCGCTTGTCCGTGCGCTCGTGATAGCGGAAGCCGGGGAGGTTCAGCGCATCGACGTAGCGGTTGGTGAAGCTGTGCGCGGCGCTGCCGTAGATCTCCATACGCCAGTCGACGCCGCCGGCCTCCATCTCCTTGATGAAGGCTTCGCGCTGTTCGGGCGGGATGATGGGGTCGAGGGCCCCCAGGCAGACCAGCACCTTGCCCTTGATGTTCCTGGCATCCTGTGGCGCGGTGGTCTGCAAGCCCGAGTGGAAACCGACGATGCAGCTGACCTCGGCGCCGCTACGTGCCAGCTCCAGCACCGTCGTGCCGCCGAAGCAGAACCCGATCGCCGCCGTGCGCGCGGCATCGACGCTCGATTGTGATTTCACGATGTCGAGCGCGGTCTGCGCCCGCTTGCGCAGCGTCGGCAAGTCCGCCGTCAGGGCGCCGATCGTCGCGGTGACCTGCTCGCGGCTGGTCATCGGCTCGCCGAAGGTGTCCATCGCGAAGGCGACGTAGCCCAGGTCGGCCAGCATCCTGGCCCGCTCCTTGGGGTGGTTCGTCATGCCGCCGCCTTCGTGCGCCACGAGGATCCCTGGCACGCGCTTGCCGTTGGAGCCGTCGGCGAGGTAACCGACGTACCGCTTGCCGTTGATGGCGTACTCGATATCGCTGATCTCGACCATTGATGGGCCTCGTTGCTTGGCACTTGCGTCAGGGCGCTTCGTTGTCGATCCTAGCCACAACCGAGTGGAGACGCAGCCATGTTCGAAGGATTCCAGCGCCAGACCATCGATGTCGGCGACACCACCATCAACGCGCTGGTCGGCGGCAAGGGCCCGCCGCTGCTGTTGTTGCACGGCTATCCCGAAACCCACGTCATGTGGCACAGGATCGCGCCGGCGCTGGCCGAACGCTTCACCGTCGTGGCCACAGACCTGCGCGGCTATGGCGACAGCGGCGTGCCGGCCACCACCGACGATCACCTCAGCTATTCCAAGCGCGCCACCGCGGCTGACCAGGTCAAGGTCATGGAGCAGCTGGGCCACCGCCAGTTCATGGTGGCCGGCCACGATCGCGGCGCGCGGGTGACGCATCGGCTGCTGCTCGACTGGCCCGACCGGGTGAGCCGCGCCGCCGTGCTCGACATCGTGCCGACGCCGTACGTCTTCGCCCATGTCGACGAGCAGCTCGCAACGGCCTACTGGCACTGGTTCTTCCTGATCCAGAAGGCCGATTTCCCCGAACGACTGATCGGCGCTGATCCTGAATACTACCTGCGGCGCCTGCTGGGCTCGCTGGCCGATGCCGGCACGATCACGTCAGATGCCTTCGCCGAGTACCTGCGCTGCTTCGCGCCCAAGGCACGCATCCACGCCACCTGTGAGGACTACCGGGCCGGCGCCAGCATCGATCTGAAGCACCACGAGGCCGACAACGGCCGCAAGGTCGCCTGTCCGCTGCTGGTGCTATGGGGCGAGAATAGCGGCGTCGGGCGCATGTATGAGCCGCTGACGGTCTGGCGTGAGTGGGCCGACAATGTTAGTGGCCACGCCGTGCCGGGCGGCCACTTCCTGCCCGAGGAAGCGCCGCGCGAGACGCTTGAGGCGATGCTGGCGTTCTTTGGCTAGGCCGGGGAGGGCTTCATACCGCAAGATTTGTCAAATCGCCCGATGCTAGCGTTCCTGCCGTGATCAGGACCGGATGGACGCACATGGAAACCAGCAGCAACTGGACGAACTACCAGGAACGCCTGAGCCGCGTGACGGCGTATGTTTACGATCATCTCGACGACGAGCTTGATCTCAACAAGCTGGCCGATATCGCCTGCCTGTCACCGTACCATTGGCATCGCGTGTACCACGCCACACACGGCGAGACGATCGCCGCGACGGTCAAGCGCCTGCGCCTGCATCGCGCCGCCGGCTACCTGGCGCAGACCACGATAAGCATCGCGGAGATCGCACGGAGATCCGGCTATCCCAACGTGGCGTCCTTCAACCGCATCTTCAGCGCCGCCTATGGCATGCCGCCGGCGCAGTACCGCCGCGAGGGCGACCACGCCAAGTTCCAGGCGCAGCGGGCGGATACCGGAGCGGGCGGCTACGCGGTCGTGATCAAGGAGATGCCCGACCTGCAGGCTGTCGCGGTCGATCACGCCGGTTCCTACATGCAGATCGGCAAGGCGTTCGACACGCTCTATGGATGGCTGGGCGCGCGCAACCACCTGGGGCCCGGGCTGCGCTCCATCGGCATGTACCTCGACGATCCCCTGGCGATCGCCGAAGAGAAGCTGCGGTCCAAGGCCTGCGTGGTCGTCGACGGGCAGTTTCCGGTGGAGGCGCCGGTGGCACGCACCGATATCCTGGGCGGTCCCTATGCCGTGCTGCGGCATGTCGGGCCTTACGCCTCGATGAAGGCTGCCTATCAGTGGCTCTATGGCGACTGGCTGGTGCGCTCGGGCAAGGAAGCCGCCAACGCGCCGGCGCTGGAGGAATACCTCAACAGCCCGCGCGATACGCCGCCGCAAGACCTGATGACCGACATCTGGCTGCCGTTGTGCGAGGCGTGATATGACGAAGAAGACCTGGACCGAAAAGCTTGGTGCGCCGGTGCGTCACCAGGTGAAACCGGCGCCGATCGATATCGCCGGCATGAAAAAGGGCGAGATCATGCTGATCCCGTCGCCGCAGATCATCGACGCCTTCATCCGCAAGATTCCGCGCGGCACCAGCATGGACGTGAAGACACTGCGCCTGAAGCTGGCGCGCCGCTACAAGGCGAAAGTGACGTGTCCGATCACCACCGGCTTCCACCTGCGTACCGTTGCCGAGGCGGCCTACGAAGCCCACCAACAGGGCACCGGCATTGATGCGATCACGCCGTTCTGGCGCGTGCTGGACGCCGATACGCCGACCACCCAGCGGCTGGCCTGCGGCGCATCCTTTGTGACCCGGCAGCGCGCTCGAGAGGGCCTCAAGTAGGAACGCCTACCGGTCGGCTACCGCCAGCTTGGCGCCCAACGCGGCGAAGGCTGCCGCAAACGTCCGGCGCATCCAGGTCAGCACGCGCGGGCGTGAGATCACGTGATCGCGGACCGCGGCGGCAAACAGGCCGTAGCCGACGAAGACCACGAACGTCATCAGCATGAAGATGCCGCTCAGCATCAGCATCTGTGACAACGGCTGGGCCTCGTCGGCGCTGACGAACTGCGGCAGGAAGGCCAGGAAGAAGATCGACAGCTTGGGATTGAGGATGTTGATCAGGACCGCCGTCACAGTGACCTGCATCGCCGACCCCTTGCCGTCATCTTCCTTCTGTACCTGCAGGGCACCATGCTCGCGCAGCGTGTTCCACGCCATGTACAGCAGATAGGCGACACCGACATATTTGAAGGTCTGGTAGGCGAGTGCACTGGTATGCAGCAACGCCGCCAATCCCATGATGGCCGCCGCCATGTGCGGCACGATGCCGATCGTGCACCCGAAGGCCGCCACGACGCTGGCGCGCGACCCGCGCGACAAGCCCATGGCCAGCGTGTAGAGCACGCCGGTACCGGGCGAGACGATGACGATAAACGATGTGATCAGGAATTCGATGCTCACGGCTGGCGTACTCCTGTCGTGAAGGGTGCGCGATCGGCGCCACCATGTCCCGCCGCGGCGTGGTCGGCAAGGCAAACCGGGGCCTCTGACGATCTCTGAGGCCCAACCTCATCCTGAGGAGGTCGCGTAGCGGCCGTCTCGAAGGATGGGCTACAGATGCGGTCACGCCAGAGCCGATCGCAGCATTGTCGTTCGTTGCCCACCCTTCGAGACGCCGGCCTTCAGCCGGCTCCTCAGGGTGAGGTCGGGGCATTCACAGGCCGTTCGGCTCGCCCCGCACGAACGTGATGGTCGGGCCAGTGTCCAGTCGCAGCGGCTTGCCGGCCTCGAGCTCGATGACTTCGCCGTCCAGCACGAAGCCGCCGGTCATGTCGATCTCGATATGCCCGGCGTTGACGCTGCGGTAGCCGTTGGCCGGCGTCGCGTCTGGCGGCGGCCGGCCGTTCAGCGCCGGCAGCAGCACGCGCGAAAAGCGGCGCGGCTTGGCCGCGACGGTCGTCAGCCGCAGGGCGCCGGGGCCGGTGCCCCAGAACGGCGACAGTCCCAGGATCAGGCGCTCCATCGTGCTGACCAGGATGGCGATATAGTCCCGGCGCTCGTCCTTCCCGTGGTCGTGCGTGATGAGGGCGGTGACCGGCTTGATCGGGTTGCGGCCGATCATCAGCGGTCCCAGCAGGCTCACCATGCCCGCCAGCGGGCCGGCGGCGTCGCGCATGCCCACCCGGTCCACCGAGCGGCGGCTGATCATGGTGCCCTGGTAGATCCCGGCGCCGCCGCCGAACAGGCCATACATCGGGGCGGTCCGGCCGGGCACGTGCACGGCGATCAGGCGGCGCTGCACGCGCGCCTCGTCCAGGCGGCCGGCACGGGCGCGCGCCAGCAGCGCTTTCAGCTCCTTGGCCGGTTTGCGGGCCGCGCCGATGTCGTAGGCGATCATGTTCGTGGTGCCGCCGGGCAGCACGGCCAGCGGCGGCATCGTCTTGAAGATGCGCTCGTTAAACAGCCGGTTGAAGACGTGCTGCAGCGTGCCGTCGCCGCCGGCGATGGCGAGAACGTCGACACCGTCGCGGCTGAGCGCGCGCAGGGCCTGCAGCGCCTCCGCCTGTCCCGAGGTCTCGTGCGCGATCACCTCAGGCGACTGCACAATCAGGCGCCGCAACTCGGTCAGGCTGGCGCGGTTGCGGCCGCTCTTGCGGTTGATCAGCACGCCGATGCGGGGCGCGGTCGAAACGGCAGACATCGTGCGCGTTTGCCCCGCCATCAGCCGGAACGCAAGGTGCGAACCGCCGCGTCGCGCGCGAACAGGTAGAGCAGGGTGCGCAATGCCTCGCCGCGCGGCGAGGCCAAGGTCGGATCGCGCTCGACGATCAGCCGCGCATCATCGCGCGCCGCCTGCAGCAGCTCGGCGTGGGCGGAGAGGTCGGCCAGCCGCATCTCGGGCAGGCCGCTCTGGCGCGTACCCAGGAGCTCGCCGGCGCCACGCAGCCGCAGATCCTCCTCGGCGATGCGAAATCCGTCCTCGGTCTCGCGCATGATCGACAGGCGTGCGCGCGCCGTCTCGCCCAGCGGCGCGCCGAACAGCAGCAGGCAGGTCGAGGCTTCGCTGCCGCGCCCGACGCGGCCACGCAGCTGGTGCAGCTGCGCCAGGCCGAAGCGCTCGGCGTGCTCGACGACCATCACCGTGGCGGCCGGCACGTCGACACCGACCTCGATGACCGTCGTCGCCACCAGGATCTGGGCGCGGCCGTCGATGAAGGCGGCCATGGCTGCATCGCGCTCGGCCGCTTTCATCTGCCCGTGCACCAGCGCCACCTTGCCGGGGAACTGCCGCGACAGCAGACCGTGGCGCTCCTCGGCCGCGGCAAGGTCGATGATCTCCGACTCCTCGATCAGCGGACAGACCCAGTACACCCGCGCGCCGGCGGCCAGGCGGCGGCCGATGCCGGCCACAACCTCGCCCAGACGATCGAGCCCGATGGTGCGGGTGTCGATCGGTTTGCGGCCGGCCGGCTTCTCGATCAGCTTCGAGGTATCGAGATCACCGTACGCCGCCAGCATCAGGGTGCGCGGGATCGGCGTTGCGGTCATCGCCAACAGGTCGACGGCCGCGCCCTTGGCGGTTAGCGCCAGGCGCTGCTCGACGCCGAAGCGGTGCTGCTCGTCGATGACGGTGAGCGTCAGGTCCTTGAAGAACACGTCGTCCTGTACCAGCGCATGCGTGCCCACCACGAGATCGATGCTGCCGTCTTCCAGGCCGGCTAACATCTCGCGTTTGCGCTTGGTGGTGTCGCGTCCGGTCAGCAGGGCAAGCTGCACGCCAGCTGCCGCCGCCAGCGGCGCCATGGTGGTGTGATGCTGGCGCGCCAGCAGTTCGGTCGGCGCCATCAGCGCCGCCTGGGTCCCGGCCTCGACCGCGTTCAGCATCGCCATCAGCGCCACGACAGTCTTGCCGCTGCCGACATCGCCCTGCAGCAGGCGTGCCATGCGCTGCGGTGCGGCCATATCGGCGACAATCTCGGCGACCGCGGTATCCTGGCTCGCGGTCAGCTTGAAGGGCAGGGCGGCCAGCACCTTGGCGCGTAGCTTGCCGGTGCCTGTCACCGATCGTCCGCCCAGCGTGCGGGTATGATTGCGCACCAGGATGATCGCCAGCTGGCTGGCCAGCAGTTCGTCGAACGCGAGTCGCTGGCGCGCCGGTGTTGACTTCTCGAGGTCCGCCTCCGTTTCGGGATGATGCGCCGCCTTCAGCGCCGTGAGCCAGTCCGGCCATCCCTGCTTTTTTTGCCAGGCCGGGTCGAGCCATTCGGGTAGCGCCGGCGCCCGCTCCAGCGCCGCCTCGATGGCCTTGGCCAGCGGCTTGGCCGTCAGGCCGCCGGTGAGCCCGTAGACCGGCTCGACGCGCGCCAGCTTCTCGCGCTCGGCCACCGGCACAACATGGTCGGGATGCGTGATCTGCGGCAGGCCGTTGTACATCTCGATGCGGCCGCTCACCACGCGCTGCTGGCCGAGCGGCAGCAGGCCCTGGACCCAGGGCACCCGTGCGTGGAAGAACACCAGCGACAGGCTGCCGGTCTCGTCCTCGCACCACACACGATAGGGCTGCCTCGGCGTGCGCGGCGCCTGGTGCTCGGTGACGGTCACGGTAATCGTGGCCACCGATCCCGGCCGCGCCTCAACGATCTTGGGCGCATAGCGCCGGTCGATCACGCCATAGGGCAGGTGCCACAGCAGGTCCACGACATGCGGGCCGGCCAGCTTGGCGATGAGCTTGGCCAGCTTGTCGCCGATGCCCGGCAACGCGGTCGCGGTCGCGAACAGCCTGTTCAGGATCTCCGGGCGCATCGGTGGGGGCGGCTTATCGTTCCAAGCTGTTGAAAGAGCGACGCTTTCGCCTGCTGACAGCGCCGCGCCAGTCCTTTATACCCCAGCCCTTGCACGATCCCAGCCCGGCCTTGGGGGATATCCTCCCGGCCCGGCGGGAGAATGTTGATTCGCCGGGGATGAAATGGCGTCGAACTCAGATGAGTCGCTCGAGGTGCGCCGCCGGCGGCTGCTCTATCGCAGCGAGCATCGCGGCAACAAGGAAAACGACATCCTGCTCGGCCAGTTCGCGCGAGCGCACGTGATGGCGTTCGACGCTGCCCAGCTCGACCAGTACGAGGCGCTGCTGGAAGAGGGTGACAACGACATTTTCGACTGGGCCGCCGGCAAAGCCGCCGTGCCTCCCGACAAGGACACCCCGGTGCTACGCATGGTGCTGGCCTTCAAGGTGCGGTTTTGATGAGTGCTGCCAGAGATATTGACCGCAGCCGTCTCCAGCTCCCCCCTTGTGGGGGAGGTCGGCGGCGCGCAGCGCCGACGGGCGGGGGGTTCACACACGAAGCGGTGTGCGTCGAGGGCCCCCTCCCTAACCCTCCCCCACGAGGGGGGAGGGGATATGAGGAGCGGCGGCCATGAAGCTCGCCGACACGATTGCGCGCATCCATGCCAGGCGCGCGCACTGGACGGTATTCGGCACGCCCGAGGGCGCCGACGCGCTGGTGCTGGCCGAACTCGCGCGTGGCTCGGGCGGGCAGGACATCCTGCATGTCGTGCGCGACGGGCATCGGCTCGAGCGGCTGGAGGAGGCGCTGCGCTTCTTTGCCCCCGAACGCACGGTGCTGATCTTCCCGGCCTGGGACTGCCTGCCTTACGACCGCCAGTCGCCGCACCCCGACATCGTGGGCGAAAGGCTGAACACACTGACGCAGCTGGCCGCCGACAAGCCGGCCGGCACACCGGCGCGCATCGTGCTGGCGTCGGTCGGTGCCCTGGTGCAACGCGTACCGCGGCGCACGAGCTATGCCGACATCGGCTTCGCGCTCAAGGTCGGCGCCGCCGTCGATCTTGATGCCTTGCAGCGCTTCCTGGCCGACAACGGCTATGGCCGCGGCGAGACGGTCATGGAGCCGGGCGAGTACGCCGTGCGTGGCGGCCTGGTCGACCTGTATCCGCCGGGCGCCGGCGAGCCGCTGCGGCTCGACCTGTTCGGCGACACCCTGGAGGCGATCCGCACCTTCGATCCGATGTCGCAGCGCTCGACCGGCACGCGCGACGCCATCGTGCTCAAACCCGTCAGCGAGATTGTGCTGACACCGCAATCGATCGAGCGCTTCCGCGCCGGCTATCGCGAGCTGTTCGGCAACGTTGCCGGACACGACACGCTCTACGAGGCGGTGTCAGCCGGCCAGCGCCACCCCGGCATGGAACACTGGCTGCCGCTGTTCCATGACGGACTCGACACGTTCTTCGACTACATGCCGGACGCGCTGGTGAGCCTGGATCAGCAGGCCGACGAGGCGCGGGATTCACGCCTGGAGCTGATCGACGACTACTACCAGGCGCGTCAGTCTGTGGGTGCCAAAGGGGCGAAGGGCGGCTTCGCCGGCGCCGCCGAATACCGGCCGGTACCGCCGACGAGACTGTACCTCGACGCCAAGGAATGGCGCAGCCGCTTGGCCGATCGCACCACAGTCGAGCTCTCGAGTTTCGATGCCGCGCAAGCGGACGAGGCAGGGAAAGCCCTCGATCTCGCCGGCCGGCGGCACGAAGGCTTTGCCGCCGCGCGCAAGGCGCAGAACGTCAATCTGTTCGATGCCGTGGGCACGCACATTGCCGATGCCCACAAGGCCGGACGGCGCGTGGTGGTGGCCGGCTTCAGCGACGGATCGGTCGAGCGGCTGCGCACCTTGTTGCGCGATCATGGCGTCGCGGCGCCGACGACGGTGCCCGACTTCCGCACGGCGCAGGCGCTGCCGGCGGGTGCCGTCGGCATGGCGGTGCTGCCGATCGAGAACGGCTTCGTGCTGGGCGATCTCGAGATCATCGGCGAGGAGGACATCCTCGGCGACCGGCTCACGCGTCCCAAGCCCAAGCGCCGTCCGTCGGAGCGCTTCATCGCCGAGGCCTCGGCGCTGGCCGAAGGGGACCTGATCGTGCATCGCGAGCACGGCATCGGGCGCTACGAGGGCCTGGTGGCGCTCGAGGTCGGCGGCGCCAAGCACGACTGCCTGCGGCTGGTCTATGACGGTGGCGACAAGCTGTTCGTGCCGGTCGAGAACATCGACGTGCTCAGTCGCTACGGCGCGTCCGAGGGGCCGGTGGCGCTCGATCGCCTGGGCGGTGCCGGCTGGCAGACCCGCTCGGCGCGCCTGAAGCAGCGCATCCGCGACATGGCGGACAAGCTGATCAAGATCGCCGCTGAACGCGCGCTCAAGCGCGGCGACCTGATGACGCCGCCCGACGGCTTGTTCGACGAGTTCTGCGCCCGCTTCCCCTACGACGAGACCGACGACCAGCTCGGCGCCATCAACGACGTGCTGGAGGACCTCGCGTCGGGCAAGCCAATGGACCGCCTGGTGTGCGGCGACGTCGGCTTCGGCAAGACCGAGGTGGCGCTGCGCGCCGCCTTTATCGCGGCGATGACCGGCAAGCAGGTCGCCGTGGTGGTGCCGACAACCTTGCTGGCGCGCCAGCATCACCGCACCTTCGTGGAGCGCTTCGCCGGCCTGCCCGTACGCATCGGGCGCCTGTCGCGTCTGGTGCCGTCGAAGGAGGCGGCTGAGACCAGGAAGGCGCTGAAGGCCGGCACTGTCGATATCGTGATCGGCACGCACGCGCTGCTGGGCAGGAGCATCGAGTTCGCCGACCTTGGCCTGCTGATCGTCGACGAGGAGCAGCATTTCGGCGTTGCGCACAAGGAGCGGCTCAAGGAGCTGCGCGCGGACGTGCACGTGCTGACGCTGACTGCGACGCCGATCCCGCGCACCTTGCAGCTGGCACTGACCGGCGTGCGCGACATGAGTCTGATCGCGACGCCACCGGTCGACCGCCTGGCGGTGCGCACCTTCGTGACCGAGGTCGATCCGGTGGCGATCCGCGAAGCGCTGCTGCGCGAGCAGTATCGCGGCGGCCAGAGCTTCTATGTCTGCCCGCGCATCGAGGATCTCGACGGCGTTGCGGCCAACCTGCGCGAGCTGGTGCCGGAGATCAAACTCGCCATGGCGCATGGCCGACTGGCACCGGCGACCCTGGAAGACACGATGCAGGCCTTCGTCGACGGCAAGTACGACATGCTGCTGTCGACCAACATCGTCGAAAGCGGGCTCGATATCCGCAACGCCAACACGCTGATCATCCATCGCGCCGACATGTTCGGCCTGGCGCAGCTCTACCAGCTGCGCGGCCGGGTCGGGCGCGCCAAGGTGCGCGCCTATTGCTATCTCACGGTGCCGCCCAACCGGGCCCTGAGTGAGGCCTCGTCCAAGCGGCTGGAGGTCATGCAGACGCTCGACACATTGGGTGCCGGTTTCCAGCTCGCCAGCCACGACCTCGACATCCGCGGCGCCGGCAACCTGCTGGGCGACGAGCAGTCCGGCCATATCCGCGAGGTCGGCATCGAGCTCTACCAGCAGCTCCTGGAGGAGGCGGTGGAGGCCGCCCGCGGCCAGGCGCGCGAGGCCGCACGCCAGGCCACCGACTGGTCGCCGCAGATCAATCTCGGCCTGCCGGTGCTGATCCCCGAGGAGTACGTCGCCGATCTCGGCGTGCGGCTGGCGCTCTATCGTCGTATCGGCAGTATCCGCGACGGCGCCGAGATCGATTCGCTGGCCGCCGAGCTGGTCGACCGCTTCGGCCCGATCCCACCGGAGGTCGAGAACCTGCTGCGCACGGTCGAACTCAAGCTGCTGTGCCGGTCGGCGGGAGTCGAAAAGATCGACGCCGGCCCCAAGGGGATCGTCTTTGCGCTGCGCGAGAACAAGTTCGCGCGGCCCGACCGGCTGATCGACTACATCCAGCGCCGGGCGCCCGTCGTGAAGGTGCGTCCCGACCAGAAGTTGGTGCTGCTGCGCGCCTGGGAGGACGACCGCAAGCGTCTGGCCGGCGTGAAGACCATCGTCGGCGAGCTCGCCAAGCTCGCGGCGTAATCCTTGTCATCCGGAGCCCACGTCATCCCTGCGCTCGGGATGACGTGGGCTCCATATTCCTCGCGAGGCGTCCATGGTGGTCATTGTAACGGGCGGCACGCAAGGCATCGGCCGCGCCTGCGTCGAGCGGCTGGCGGCCGATGGCCGACAGGTGGTGTTCACCGGCCGCGACAAGGCGGCGGGTGCGGCACTGCAGGCCGAGATCAAGGGCTCGACGTTCGCGCCCGGCGACGTCGGCAACGACGATGATTGTCGCCGTGTGGTCGAGCAGGCACTGGCCTTGGGTCAGGGGCGCATTGCCGGGCTGCTCAACAATGCCGGCATGGGACGTCGCGTCGTCTTCGGCGACGCCTCCCTGGCCGACTGGGACGACGTCATGGACGTGAACGCCCGTAGCGTCTTCCTGTTCTGCCGCTATGCCCTGGCCGGGTTACGCGCCGCCCGCGGCGCCGTGGTGAACATCGCCTCCGTGGCCGGCAAGGGTGGCGAGGAGGGGCTTGCCATCTACTGTGCCTCCAAGGCCGCCGTCATTGGTCTGACTCAGGCGCTGGCGCTGGAGTTCGGCGAGGAGGTGCGCTTCAACGTGCTCTGCCCGGGACAGATTGACACCCGCATGATGGCGAAGACCAAGGCGGACTCGCTGCCGCGGCGCCAACTCGAACTTCGGATCCCGGCCGGGCGCTTTGGTATGCCAGCGGAGGTCGCCGATGCGGCGGCATGGCTGCTGTCGGCGCAGTCGTCCTACGTGAACGGTGCCGTCATCACCGTGGACGGCGGCGAAACCGCGGGCTTGCGAACCCCGCGTTTGCCCGATTGAAGATCCGCGACGACTCCCGCGCGCTGGCGTCCTACCGCTTGCCGGCGAGCACGTCGCGCTGCTCGGCAAACAGTGTCTTCATCCAATCGATGACCGCGCGCACGCAGGCATTGCGGCGCAGGTCGCGGTGGACGACCACCCAATAGTCGGCGGCGATCTCCGGGATGGGTGGCCGCAACCTCTCGAGCAGGGGATGGCCGTCGCCAACATAGCAGGGCAGTACGCCGCGCCCGGTACCGGCGCGGATCGCTTCCAGGTGCATCAGCATCGATGAGGCACGCAGCGCCACCGGCGTTCCCGTTTCCTCGACCTGCCGCTGCACCCAGTACGCTGGCGCGTAGTGGGCTTGCTCCTCGGTATAGGTGATCCATCCGGCCGCCTCCGCGCCGCGACGCCGGTAGACCGAGCAGGCGAAGGTGCCTGCCTTGAAGACGTAGAAGTCGCCGCTTTCCGGCGGCTGGTGACGCAACGCCATGTCGGCTTCGCGTCGCACGAGGTCCTTCCCCTGTCGCTCATCGATCAGTTCAAGGATGATGCCGGACGGCAACGCAGCCGTGGCCGGCTCCGACAGGCAGCGCGCGATAAACCCGGCGGCACACTCGCCGGCCGATACCGTCACCGTGCCGCTCAACGCTGGTGAAGCCGCTGCGCGCCGCCGCTCCAACGTCAGCACCGCATCCTCGACGCTCTCGGCAGCCGACATCAACCGCTCGCCGGCTTCGTTGAGGCGCAAGCCCTCGGGTAAACGGTCGAACAAAGTCGGCCCGCCACACGTGGCCTCGAACGCGGCCAACCGGCGGGCGATGGTCGGTTGGCTGAGGCCGAGCGCGCGCCCGGCGGCACGCATGGACCCCCGGCGGGCAATGGCGAGGAACACCCGGACATCGTCCCAGTCCATCGCCTCACGCGCCGATCGCGGCGGACGGGGCGACGGTTCCTGCCGTGTCTTGCGCCCCGCCATCGCCGATCTGTCGGGATCAGCCATGAGCATGTTCCCTTCATTGCGAAGTCGACGTGCCGACTTCAGACGGTGATTCGTATCACCAGTTCGGCGCTACAAAAACGTGTCAGTGGTCAACAAAAGTGGCGATCGTCTCAACCGACTTGTCGCTCTACATAATGGCATCCGCCTGGGTGTACGTCGGCATGAGCGATGGCCGTGACGGCCGAACGAGCACTGATGTCGCCCGAGCACAGGAGAAACCAGCGATGAGCACGACGAGCACTACCGTCGCCCCGAGACAAGATTCGACACCACAAGGCCGGTCGTCCGCACTCAAGTTGCGATGCGGCGAGACCGGCGGCAGCATCATGATGTTCGAAGAGACCGTTCCCACGGGGACAAGGAGCACCTTGCACTTGCATCGCGACAGCGACGAGGTGGCCTATGTCCTCAGCGGCGAGATCACCTTCCTGGTCGGTGACGACGTCACCGTCGGTGGCCCCGGTACGTGTGCCTTCATGCCACGCGGCGTTCGGCATGCCTGGAAGAGCACCGGCGCGCAGACCGGGCGGGTGCTGTTTCTCTATACGCCGGCCAAGGCCGGCGGGTTGATCGAAGAGCAGCAGCAAACCGGCCGCAAATTCGGGGCGATGAACGACCATGAGCTGGCCGACATCCTCCAGCGCCACGGTTGGGAGCTCCTCGGGCCGTCGCCTTTGTAACTCCTCCACGCGCCCCGCGACGCCCGGCCGCAAGACCTACTTCAGCGTCTGCAGATAGGCGATGAGGTTCTTGCGGTCGTCCTCTTTGGACAGGCCGGCGAAGGCCATGTTGGTGCCCGGGATCACCTTGCGCGGATTGGTGAGGTAGGGATCAAGCGTCTCAGGCGACCAGGTGATGTCGGCGTTCTTGTTGGCGTTGGTGTAACGGAACCCTTCGACCGAACCTGTTTTGCGGCCGACGAGCCCGAACAGGTTGGGTCCCTGCTTGGTGGGGCCGCCCTTCTCGACGGTGTGACAAATGAAACACTGGCGGCGGAACACCTTCTCGCCCTCGGCCGCATCCTGCGCGATGGCGGCGTTCGATACGAGCACGATGGATGACACGAGAATCCCAGCGACCAAGGGGGCGCGAAACGACATGGCTTCCTCTCCAGCAGTTGACGACTTACGTGACCGGCTCTGCCTCGCTCTGCGCCGCGGCCTGCTGTTCCTCGCGCGCGACGAGATTGAACACTTCGATGAAGGCGGCCGGCGGCTGGGCGCCGGAGATGGCATATTTGCGATTGACGATGAAGCACGGCACGCCGTTGATGCCCAGGCGGCGGGCATACATGTCGGCCTGCACGATGTCGTTGCGCAGCTCATCGCCCGCCAGGAAGGCGCTTACCTCGGCAGCATCCATGCCGGCGCGCACCGCGCAATCCAGCAGCACGTCGAGATCACCGACATCGCGGCCTTCCTCGAAGTATCCCCGGAAAAGCGAGTCGACCACCTGGTCCTGGAAGCCCTTGGGACCGGACCAGTGGATCAGGCGGTGCGAGTTCACCGTGTTGGGCGTGCGCTCCATGCGGTCGAACTGGAACTCGATGCCTTCCTCGCGGCCGCTCTCGGTGATGGCGCGGTAGATCTGGCGCGGCCGGTCGCCACCGCCGAACTTGGCACGCAGATAGTCCTGGCGCGACATGCCGGCTACCGGCATGTCGGGATTGAGCTGGAACGGCCGCCACGCGACCATGATGTCGCTGCGACCGCTGTCGGCGACGGCCTTCTCGAACCGCCGCTTGCCGATGTAGCACCACGGGCAGATGGTGTCGGAAACGATATCGACGAGCATGGTCTGAGGCTACGCCCGCTGGATGCCACTGTCACCCCCGCCAAGCTGTCGCAGGACTGAAAAAATATGCCCGATACGAGCGACCATCGCGCGCTCACGGTACGAGCCGCCACAACCGGCGATCTGTCCGTGATCCAAAATCTGCTTCTGCAACTGGGCTATTCGCTGGAGCTCGACGAGGTGCGCGACCGGCTGGCGGGCGTCATGGAAGCGCCTGGTCATGCCGTGTTCGTAGGGAAGCGCGCGGGCCAGGTGATCAGCCTGCTGCATCTCTTCGTCCGTCCGGCGCTGGAGAAACCGCCGGAGGTGATGGTGCAAGCGCTGGTGGTCGATGCGACAGACCGCCAGGGCGGCGTGGGCAAGGCAATGATGGCGGCGGCCGAACAGTGGGCGCGCGATCGCGGCTTTCGTTCCGTTGCGCTCACATCGCACATCAAGCGCGCGGATGCGCATGCCTTCTATGCGGCGCTTGGCTATCACACTGTTGCGACCTCGCATTTGTTGCGCAAGGCGCTCGACTAGTGCGTGCGGCGATGTGCCAGGCGCCGTTCAGCGCGATGCAACAGCCAGGCGGCCAACGCGCTACAGCCCAGGGCGGGCAGGATATAGAACAGCGCCCACGACCAGCCGCCCGAAGACACCAACGTCGCCACGATCGGGGGACCGAACAGCAGGCCGGCATTGGAGCCCTGCATCAGCATGCCCATGGTGGCGCCCACCAGTGCCGGCCGCGGCGCATGGACAGGCACGGCGGCGAACAGCGCGCCAGGAATGGCGCTGGCTACGGCCGAAAAGATGAAGGCCGTGACAAGCCGCAGCAGGGGCGGTAGCCAATCCAGGAACACGCCGGCGGCCGTCACGGCCATGGCCAGGGCGGTCACGATCAGGATCGTGAGCCGCCGCCAGCCCTGATGCAGCAGCCAACCGGCCACGATCGAGCCCAATACGTTGACCGTCATCACGCCGGCCGTGGTGGCCGCCGCAACGGGTGGGCTGAACCCGAGCTGCTCGACCTGCAGGGTGGGCAGAAAGCCGACCAGCGCCAGCCAGCTCGAGGCATAGAAGCCGAAGCAGGCGCCGATCGCCAGCGCCCCCGGCGAGGTGGCCGCATCGCGCATATCGCGTCCCAGCGAACGGCCCAGCGCCGGCGGTGCGGCATTGTCGCCACGGCCGGCCGGTGAACGCAGGATCGCCAGCGTCATCACGATCAAGACGGCGGCCGTGGTCCACCAGACGCCGCGCCAACCGGTCGTCGGCAACAGAAAGGCGCTAGCCAACGCCATCAGGCCGGCGCCGCCCGGCAGGTAGGTGCCCCACAACCCCATGACTTTATGCGTGTCGCCCGGCGCGCTGACGCGCAAGATCATCGGCGGCACCGAGACGGCGACGGCCAGCAGGCTCAGCCCCTCGATCACGCGGCAAGCGAACAGCAGCGTCGCCGACGTGGCGAGTGCGGCCGCGGCGCTGGCCGCACCACCGGCCACCAGACCCATGATCGTCAACCGCCGATGCCCGATACGCTCGGCGGTGAGCGCTACCAGGACACTGATCAGCGCCGACATCAAGTTGACCAGTGACAGGAACCACCCGGCGGCACGCAGATCGATGCCCAGCTCGGCCCGGATCACGGGCAGGGCGGGCGGCACTTTGCCGACCTGCGCGGCGACCGCGAACCCGGTGATCACCAGCAGCCAAGCCAGCGACCAGTCCGTCGCGGTGCGGGAAGACGTGTTCATGATGGTTGTTCGGCCCCACGCATGGGCGCGGAGCATGAGGGGGACGGCCTAGGCCCGCCTCTATAGCCAGCGGAAGACCGCGATAGCAAACACGATCGATAGACCAACCGCGCCCCACAACGGCACACCCAACAGGCCGAGCCAGCCGAGATGGATGAAGGCACTGCCCAGCAGCGAGATGAAAAGGCGATCGCCGCGTGTCGTATCGAGCGCCAGCACACCCCGTCGCGGAGCGCCGCCCGGCGCACGCAGTTCCCAGACCGTCATGCCCAGCAGCAGGGCTGCGATGAAGATGAAGAACGATGCCGTCTGCCAGGTCCAGGGGATCCAGGCGAAAAACGCGGTCGTCGTCGTCCAGATCTCTTCCAGCCAGTCCATCGGCTGCCTCCGCGAGGGCGATTGCGCGCGCCGGTCACACCCGGCCGAGCGCGAAGCCCTTGGCGATGTAGTTGCGCACGAAATAGATCACGACCGCGCCGGGGATGAAGGTGAGCGTGCCCGCCGCCGCCAGCAGCCCCAGCTCGTAGCCGGAACTGCTGGCCGTGCGGGTCATCGTGGCGGCGATCGGCTTGGCCGCGACCGATGTCAGCGTCTTGGCCAGCAGCAGTTCGACCCAGGAGAACATGAAGCAGAAGAACGCCGCGACACCGATGCCGGCTGCGATGGTCGGCACGAAGATCCGCAGGAAGAAGCGCCAGAAGCTGTAGCCGTCGAGATAGGCGGTCTCGTCGAGCTGCTTGGGCACACTGGACATGAAGCCCTCGAGGATCCACACCGCGAGCGGGATGTTGAACAGGCAGTGCGCCAGCGCCACGGCGATGTGAGTGTCGAACAGGCCGATCGCGGAATAGAGTTCGAAGAACGGCAGCGCGAACACGGCGGCGGGCGCCATGCGGTTGGTCAGCAGCCAGAAGAAAAGATGCTTGTCGCCGAGGAAACGGTAGCGCGAGAAGGCATAGGCGGCGGGCAGGGCGACGACAACCGAGATCACGGTGTTGATGGCGACGTAGATCAGCGAATTGATGTAGCCGTTGTACCACGTCGGATCGGTGAAGATCTTGACGTAGTTCTCGAAGGTGAAGGCCTGCGGCCACAACGTGAAGGAGCCGAGGATCTCGGTGGTCGGCTTGAACGACATGGTGACCAGCCAGTAGACCGGCAGCATCAGGAACAGGATGTAGAGGGTCGGCAGCAGGCGTCTCATGACGGCCCCTCGCCGCGCGTCATCACCGTGTAGAAGATCCACGACAGCGCCAGGATGATGAGGAAGTAGATGATCGACATCGCCGCCGCGGGGCCAAGATCGAACTGGCCCAGCGCGATCTTCACCAGGTCGATGGACAGCAGGGTGGTGGAATTACCCGGTCCGCCGCCGGTGAGCACGAACGGCTCGGTGTAGATGTTGAAGCTGTCCATGAACCGCAGCAGCACGGCAATGGTCAGCACGCGCTTCATCTTGGGCAGCTGGATGTAACGGAAGACCGCCCACGACGAGGCACCGTCGATCTTGGCCGCCTGGTAATAGGCGTCGGGGATCGAGCTGAGGCCGGCATAAGCCAGCAGCACGACCAGCGATGTCCAGTGCCAGACATCCATGGCGATCAGTGTCGCCCAGGCCGCGAGCGGCTGCTGCGTGTAGTTGTAGTGCAGTCCTAGCCCGTTGAGCATGCGGCCCAGCATGCCGATGTCGGGCAGGGCGAAGATATTCCACATCGCGCCGACCACGTTCCACGGGATCAGCAGCGGCAGCGCCATCAGCACCAGGCAGACCGATACCCAGGGGCCGCGGCGCGGCATGGCGAGCGCAATGGCGACGCCCAGCGGCACCTCGATCGCCAGGATGATGCCGGTGAAAGCGAGCTGGCGCAGGAGGGAGGCATGGAAACGCTCGGAGTGCAGGACCTGTTCGAACCACTTCACGCCTTCAAAAAAGAAGACGTTGTTGCCGAAGGTCTCCTGGACCGAATAATTGACGACCGCCATCAGCGGGATGATGGCGTTGAAGGCCACCAGCACGACGACCGGCAGGACGTACAGCCATCCCTTCTGATTGATGGTCTTGGTGTCCATGGCCGCTTACTCCACCAGCCAGCCGTCGGCGTAGAGCCGGGTGTAGGCGGGGTCGAAGCGCAGCTTGGCGCCGTAGCCGGGCACGGCGACATCGGGATCGACCAGGAGATTGACCCGGCTCGTACCATGCCGGGTTTCGACAATGCGATAGCGGCCGGCGTCACTGACCTTGACGACCGCCACCGGCAGGCCATCGGCGGCGAAACTGACGAACTCAGGACGTATGCCCAGCTCGATCCTCTTGCCGTCGAGCGCGGCGGTAGGCGGGTTCTGCACGGTCACGTGCTGGCCGTCCAGGATCGCCTTGTCGCCCTCGACGGTGCAGGGCAGGACGTTCATGCCGGGCGAGCCGATGAAGTGTCCGACGAAGGTATGGTGCGGCTTCTCGAACAGTTCGATGGGCGTGCCGATCTGCACCACCATTCCCTCGTGCATCACGACCACCTTGTCGGCGAACGTCAAAGCCTCGGTCTGGTCGTGGGTGACGTAGATCATGGTGCGCGCGATGCGCTGATGCAGCTCCTTGAGCTTGGATCGCAGCTGCCACTTCAGGTGCGGATCGATGACGGTGAGCGGCTCATCGAACATGATGGCGTTGACGTCCGCCCGCACCAGACCGCGACCCAGCGAGATCTTCTGCTTGCCGTCGGCGGTGAGGCCCGCCGCGCGCATCCGCAGCATATCCTCGAGATCGAGCATGCGGGCGATCTGTTGGACCGTCTCTCGGACCTCGGTTTCGGGCACGCGCCGGTTGCGCAGCGGGAACGCCAGATTGTCGTAGACGCTCATGGTGTCGTAGACGACGGGGAACTGGAACACCTGAGCGATGTGACGACGGTCGGTCGCGACATCCGTCAAGTCGATGCCATCGAACAGCACCTGGCCTTCGGTCGGCCGCACCAGCCCCGAGATGATGTTGAGCAGCGTGGTCTTGCCGCAGCCCGACGGCCCGAGCAGGGCGTAGGCGCCGCCGTCCTCCCACTCGAGGTCGAGCCGCTTCAGCGCCCAATCCTGCTCGCTCTGCGGGTGGGCGAGGTAGCTGTGGCGCAGGCCTTGCAGCGCGATCCGGGCCATCAGGCAACCAGTCTGCCGTCAAGGTCGAAAAACAGGCACCGCCCGACATCGACGTGGAAGCGGACACTGTCGCCGACCTGGCTGAGGTGCACGCCATGCGACTGCGACACCCAGTTCAAGGAACCATGGCTGAAGTGGATCGTGCTCTCCGAGCCGCTGATCTCGGCAACAACGACTCTGCCCTCGATCTCGGCTCCGGCATGGCCATGGGCGACAGGGCTGACATGGTGTGGCCGGATGCCGACGGTGTACGGGCCGTCCGGGAGCTGCTGCTGATGCCCCTGCATAGACCAACGCACCGTGTCGCTCAGCACGATGCTGCCCGACACTTTGATTACGGACGCCGTATTGATCGGCGGGTTCGAGAAGACCTGCGCCGTCACGAGGTCGGCAGGCCGGCGGTAGACCTCAGAGGTGGGCCCGAACTGGGTGATGCGTCCCTGATGCAGCGCAGCGGTGTGACCGCCCAGCAGCAGCGCCTCCACCGGATCGGTGGTGGCGAAGACGATGATGCAGTGCCGCTCGGCGAACAGCTTCGGCAGCTCGTCGCGCAGCTCCTCGCGGAGCTTGAAATCGAGGTTGGCCAGTGGCTCGTCGAGAAGCACCAGGTCGGCATCCCGCACCAGCGCGCGGGCCAGCGCCGTACGCTGCTGCTGGCCTCCGGACAGCTCGGCCGGACGGCGCTGGAGCAGGGGCGTGAGCCGCAGGAGTTCGGCCATGCGCTCGACCCGGGCGTCGATCTCTGTCTGGTGCACGCGCGCAACCCTGAGCGGCGAGGCGATGTTCTCGAAGACGGTAAAGTTCGGGTAGTTGATGAACTGCTGATACACCATCGCGACGTTGCGCCGCTGTACGGCGACGCGCGTCACGTTCTTGCCGGCGAACCACACCTCGCCGGACGTCGGCTGCTCCAGGCCCGCCATCAGCTGCATCAGCGTCGTCTTGCCGGCCAGCGTCGTGCCGAGGAGGATGTTGAAGTCCCCCTCGGCCAGCTGGACGCTGGTGTCATGGATGTGCGTCTGGGCGCCGACGCGCTTGGTGATATTTCTCAGTTCGAGAGACATCGCCTCACGCGCCTCGCGGCAAACGCGATCTCACGTCCAGCGCTTCACAAGTTCGTCGTAGTCGACGGTCTGGCCCGGCGGCTTTTCGTTGTCCAGCTTGGCCTTGGGGCCATTGGGCTTGCCGAGCCATTCCTTCGGGTCCTTCTCGGCATTCATCCGCGGACCGCAGCCGCCATAAACCTTGGCCTTCTTGTCGGCGTCCTCCATGCGCACCATGACGTCATCCATCTCCTTGGCAAGCCGGTCCATGGCCTGCTGCGGCGTGAAGGCGCCGGAGTTCACGTCACCGATGTTTTGCCACCACAGCTGCGCCAGCTTGGGGTAATCGGGCACGTTGATGCCGGTCGGCGTCCAGCGCACGCGGTCGGGCGAGCGGTAGAACTCGACCAGGCCACCAAGCTTGGGCGAGCGCTCGGTGAACGACTTATGGCGAATGTCGGAGTCGCGGATGATGGTGAGTCCGACATGGCTCTTCTTGAGCGACACGGTCTTGGACACCGTGAACTGCGCGTAGAGCCATGCCGCCTTGCGCCGCGGCACGGGCGTCGACTTGAAGAGTGTCCACGAGCCGCAGTCCTGATAGCCGAGCTTCATGCCCTCTTCCCAGTAGGGTCCCTTGGGGGAGGGTGCCATGCGCCACAGCGGCTTGCCGTCGGCGTCGACCGTGTTGTTGCCCTGGCTCTTGGGCTTCACCATCTCGGCGGTGAAGGCCGTGTACCAGAAGATCTGCTGCGCCACGTTGCCTTGCGACAGCGCCGGCAGCGACTGGTAGAAATCGTAGTCGGCGGCGCCGGGCGGGGCGTACTTGCGCAGCCACTCGTCCCACTTGCGGATCGCGTAGACCGAGGCCGGGCCGTTGGTCTCGCCGCCGCGGCTCACCGAGGCGCCGGACGGGTTGCACGAACCTTCCTCCATGCGGATGCCCCATTCGTCGATGGGACGGCCGTTGGGCAGACCTTTCGAGCTGGCACCGGCCATCGACAGCCAGGCATCGGTCATGCGCCAGCCGAGGTCGGGCGCGCGCTTGCCGTAGTCCATGTGGCCGTAGATGCGCACGTTGTCGATGGTCTTGATGTGGACGGAGAAGAACTCGGCGATGTC
>Ga0187894_10001114_pt1 | contig 35673 bp, 31 predicted proteins | sample GBC1701081metaG_FD_136650 | JGI IMG/M metagenome (GOLD analysis project Ga0187894, IMG submission 136650) | White microbial mat communities from a lava cave in the Kipuka Kanohina Cave System on the Island of Hawaii, USA - GBC170108-1 metaG ...
CGATCGCGACCTCTTCGCCCGCGAAGAGCTTGCGGAATGCGGCGATCGTTTCCTCGAGCCGCGTGATGCGCGCGCCGGGCGGATCGAGACGGATGTTCAGCGCCTCGTACTCGGCGGCCAGCCAACCGGCGCCGAGGCCTAACTCCAGACGCCCGTCCGAGAGCAAGTCGATCGTGGCGGCTTGCTTCGCGAGCACCGCGGGATGCTGGTAGTCGACGCAGAACACGCGGCAGCCGACTCTCAGTGTCGTGGTCGCTTCGGCCGCGCTCATCATCGCCGGCACCGCGGCGAGCTCCTGGATCGGGTGATTGCTCTTCGCGATCGCAGGGCCGGGGCCGAGGACGTGATCGGCGAGATGCAGCGCGGAGTAGCCGAGCGCCTCCGCGCGCCGCGCGCGCTCGCGCCACTCCTTCCCGGACTTGGCGCTGAACGACTGCACGGCAAAGCGAAACGGGCGGGCCATCGCGGCTCTCCTTGTTGGGACTAAGCGGAGCCGTCCGGGCTCCGGGCCGTGGGTGGCCCTTTGGGGTCTGACCCCAAAGGGCCACCAAAGGGCCACCCACGGGGATTCAGAACCCCGGCGGCGGCGTGAAGCCGCCGAGGACGTCCGTGAGCAGCGCAGCGATCGCGACCGGCGTTCGATCCTCGAGATACGGACCGACGATCTGAATCCCCACCGGCAGCCCCTTCGGCGTGCGGCCCGCCGGCGCCACGGCGCCGGGCAGGTACGCATTCACCGCGAGGCCCGCCCAGAACAGCTGGAAGTAGGGCTCGTCCTTGCCGTTGATGCGCATCGAGCGCGTGTTCATCTCACGGTGATCATGCGGAAACGCGGCGGTCGGCATGATCGGGCAGAGCAGCGCGTCGTACTCACGGAACCACGCCGTCCACTGCGCGCGCAGGCGCGTGCGCCGCTCGTTGATGCCGAGCCACTCGCGGTGGCGCAGCGCGAGCCCGCGCAGCGAGTTCGCCGCGCTGCTGTCCTCGCTCGCGGGCAGCTTCGGCGCCGCCGCTTCGGCATTCGCGATCACTTCGGGCGGGAAGCCCGCGCCCATTACGCCGTTCAGCAGCTGGACGTAAGTGCGATGCTGCTCGCCGGAATCGACGGGACGCGTCTTCTCGTCGACACGCGCGCCGGCTTTGGCGACCGCGTCGACCGCGTTCTGGAGGACGTCGCGCACTTCGCCATCCACGGGGCCACGCTCGTCGTCGAGCCAAACGCCTAAGCGCAGATCGCCGAGCCGCAGCGCGCGCGGCTGCGGCAGCACGAGGCGCCACGCGGCCGCGTCGCTGGCGTCGGGGCCGGCGAGCGCGTCGAGGCCGAGCGCGAGGTCCGCAGCGCTGCGGCCCATCGGGCCCGCGACCCCGAGATCGCCCTCCGCGAGCGTGCCGGGCGGGCCCGGGATGTGGCCGCGGATCGGCACGACACCGTGCGAGGTCTTCAGCCCGTACACGCCGCAATAATGAGCGGGGTTGCGGATCGAGCCGCCGATGTCGCTGCCCAATTCGAGGCCTGTTAGGCCCGCAGCGAGCGCGGCGGCCGAGCCGCCCGACGAGCCGCCGGGGATGCGCGTCTCGTCCCATGGGTTGTTGGTGGTGCCGTAGACCGCGTTGTACGACTGGAAGTCGCCCGCGTAGAGCGGCAGGTTCGTCTTTCCGAACACGACCGCGCCTGCGTCGATCAGGCGCTGCGCCGCGTCGGCGCTCCTCGCCGGCACGTGCTTCGCGAGCTCGGGAGCTCCCGAAGTGCACGGCATGCCCGCGACCTCGAACGAATCCTTGATCGTGATCGGAAGCCCGTGCAGCGCGCCCCAGCTCTCGCCGCGCGCGAGCGCGGCGTCGGCAGCGCGGGCGCGTTCGCGCGCGCGCTCGGCATCGAGGTGGACGACGGCGTTGATGCGCGGGTTCAGCTTCGCGACGCGCGCGAGATAGTGATCGAGCAGCTCGAGGCTCGACACTTCCTTGCGTCTCAGCGCGCGGGTCAGCTCGGTCGCGGAGCGAAAGTGCAGCTCAGTCATGAGGCCCCCTTCACGAGGATTTTGATTTCGGCGGGATCATCGTTCAGCAGCGCGAACGCCGCGTCCATTTCTTTCAGCGCGACGGTCTTCGTGTGCAGCGGCGCCAGCGCGAGGCGGCCGTCCTGCACGAGGCCCATCGTGAAATCGAACTCTTCGTTCAGATAACCGAGCGCGGCGACCAGGCGGATCTCGTTGACGAGCCAGGTGCTCGGCGTGATCTGCGCCGGCACGTTCGCGAGCCCCACCAGTGAGACCACGCCGCCGCGCTTCGCGAGCGACGCCGATTGATCGATCGTTTGCGGGATGCCCGCGCACTCGAACACAACGTCGGCGCCGAGCGGCCCGAGCAGTGCCTCGACGCGCGCGCCGACGTCTTCGCTGCGCGGATCGATTACGGCCGTTGCACCGAGCTGCAGCGCCTTCGCGCGCCGGATCGGATGCGGCTCGACGACGACCAGCGCGCCGGCGCCCGCCGCCTTCGCGCACTGCTGCGTGAGCAGCCCGATCGGCCCCGCGCCGAGCACGACGCACGCATCGCCGAGCCGCAGCGGCGTCCGCCGCACCGCATGCAGCGCCACGGTCGCCGGCTCGAGCATTGCCGCGGCCTCGTCGGCGATACCCGCGCGCACGGGAATCAAGCGCGCGGCGTCGATCGCGATCGCGCGCGCGAAGCCGCCGTGTGGCGCCGCGAGCGGTCCCACGCCGAGCATGCCCTGGAATGCGCTCGCGCAATAGGCGGCGCGTCCGCTGCGACACTCCGCGCACTGCCCGCACGCCGGCGCGATTCCAATCGTGACGCGATCGCCTTCCTTGACGTGCGAGATGCCGGCGCCGCGCTTCGCAAGCGTGCCCGCCCACTCGTGGCCGCAGATCGCGGGGTTGTAGGGTGCGCCGCTCGCCCAGGCGTGCAGATCGGTGCCGCAGATTCCGCAGTATGCGATCTCGACGACCGCCTTGCCGGCGCTCGGCTCGGGCTCGGGCAGCTCGCGCAGCGTGATCTGGCGCTTCCCGGTGACGAGCCCGACTTGCATTGCGCCCTCTCGCGGTTGTTACTGCGGCGCCCGCTTGGCGCGCGCCACCGCCGCAGCCACGCTGCGAGCGACCTCGTCCCCGCGCGGCAGCCTGCGCAGGCTGCCGCCGCCGTCGACGTGCAGATTCTGCCCTGTCACGAAGCGCGCTTCGTCGCTCGCGAAGAACAGCACGGCATGCACGACGTCCTCGACCTCGGGCAGCTCGCCGAGCGCTGCCTCGGCTGCGATCGCCTCGCGCACGCCCGGCGTCGCAAACATCTGCGCGAGCATCGGCGTCGCGACCGTAGTCGGCGAGACGACGTTGAAACGGATCTTGTGCGCGCCGTACTCGGAGGCCGCGATGCGCGTCACGTGGTTGATGCCCGCCTTGCCGCCGGCGTAGGGCGCGTGCCCTTCGGCAACCAACGTCCCGGTCAGCGAAGAGATCGTGATCACGCTGCCGCCGTTGCCGGCTGCGACCATCGCGTTCGCGATGTGCTGAATGAAGTAGAGCGCGCCGGTGTACTGCACCGCGACCATCTTCTCGACGCGCGCGGGCTGGAGCTGGGCGATCGGCACCGAGTCTGCGTAGCCAGCCGAGTTCACCGCGACGTCGAGCCGCCCGAATGCTCCGCGTGCGGCGTCGGCGAGCGCCTTGAGCTGCGTCCAGCTCGTCGCATCGCATGCGAACGCTTCGCAGCCGAGCTCTGCAGCGACCTTGCGCAGCTTCTCCTCGCCGCGCGCAGCGATCATCACGCGCGCACCCTCGCGCACGAAGCGCCGCGCGATCGCCTCCCCGAAGCCCGAGGAGCCGCCGAGCACGATTGCCGCCTTGCCGTCGAGACGTCCCGCCATCGGGGACGGAGGGTGTCACCGCGGTGCGCAGCTTCGCAACGGCGAATCGCGCTACCACTCTCGCTTCGCGGAGGCGCACGATGGATCTCTCCTACGGGCCCGAGTACGAAGTCTTCCGGCGCGACCTGCGCGCGTTCCTCGACGCGAATCGCGACAAAGCGCCGGCGCAGCGCGGCGGCGAGGTCACCTCGCTGAAGGATCCGAAGATCCAGTCGTGGCAGAAGCTGTTGATCGAGCAGGGCTACGCGGCGCGCACGATCCCGAAGCAGTACGGCGGCGGCGGCTTCGCACCGGATCCGCTGATCGCGACGATCTTCGCCGAAGAATTCGGCCGCGCGCGCGTCTCGTCCGGCGTCGGCGGGCAGGGGCCCGACATGTTCGTGCCGACGGTGCTCGAGCACGGCAGCGAGGAGCAGAAACAGAAGTACGTGCCGCCGACGATCCGCGGCGAGTGGGTTTGGTGCCAGGGCTACAGCGAGCCCGGCGCAGGCAGCGATCTCGCGAGTCTCACGACCAGCGGCCGCGCCGAGGGCGACACGCTCGTGATCAACGGCCAGAAGATCTGGACGAGCACCGCGCAGTTCGCGGACATGATGTTCGCGCTCGTGCGCACCGAGCCCGACGCGCAGAAGCACGCGGGCATCAGCTACGTGGTGGTGCCGATGTCGACGCCCGGCATCGACGTGCGGCCGCTGAAGACGATGACCGGCGCCGCCGAGTTCAACGAAGTGTTCTTCACGGACGTGCGGGTTCCGCTCGCGAACGTGATCGGCAAGCGCGGCGAGGGCTGGAAGATCGCGAACACCACGTTGCGCCACGAGCGCGACATGTTAGGGAGCGCCGCGACCAGCGATTCGCTCTATCAGGCGCTGGTGACGCAGCTGCGCGAGGAGCGCGTCGACGGCGGCCGCGCGATCGCCGACCCGCTGGTGCGCGACAAGCTGATGGCGCTGCAGGCGAAGTCGATCGCGATGAAGTGCCACGCGATGCGACTGCTCACCTCGCGCGTGAAGGGCGAGCCGCCCGGGATCGCCGGCCTGGTGACGAAGCTGAACGGCTGCCAGCTCAACCACGATCTCGCCGGGCTCGCGATCGACGCGGCCGGCGAGGCGGGCGCGCTCTACCGCGGCGCGAAGCGCGTGCGCGACGGCGGCCGCTGGCAGTTCACCTACATGTTCCAGCTCGGCCTGATCATCGGCGGCGGCACCGCGCAGGTTCAGAAGAACATCATCGCCGAACGCGGGCTCGGCATGCCGCGCGAGCCGAAGGCTTAGGCCGCGCGTGCCGATCGCGGGCGAGCGCGTGCTCGAGCTGCTGGCGGAGCTCGCGGCTGCTGGCGTCTCGGCGAGCGTCGATGGCGGCTGGGGCGTCGACGCGCTGCTCGGGCGCGAGACGCGCGCGCATGAGGATCTCGACCTGGTCGTCGCGCTCGCCGACGAGCCTGCGATTCGCGCTGCGCTGTCGAGGTCGGGGTTCGCGCTGCACGAGGATCAGCTGCCGGTGCGCTTCGTGCTCCGCAACGCCGCCGGCGAGCAGATCGACTTCCACACCGTCACGTTCGACGCGGAAGGCGGCGGCCTGCAGCCGCAGCCGGGCGGAGGCTCGTTCCGATATCCGCCCGAAGGCTTCGTGCGCGGCGAGATCGCTGGACGCAGCGTCGCGTGCATTTCCGCCGCCGTGCAGCTGCGCTGTCACCAGGGCTACCAGCCGAGCGAGAAGGATGCGCGCGACATGCTCGCGCTCTGCGAGCGCTTCGCGTTCCGCGTACCACGCGGTTACGAGTCGTTCATCACCAGCTCCTGAGGGCTCCATGGATTTCGGGCTATCCGACGAACAGAAGCTCCTCGACGAGTCATTGCGGCGATTCCTCGCGGAACGCATGCCGACGACGCGCGTGCGCGAGCTGATCGAGACGCCAGACGCACACGACGCGAAGGTGTGGAGCGAGCTCGCGGAGCTCGGTGTCGCGGGCTGCTTGATCGCGGAGGAGCATGGCGGCGCGGGTCTTTCGCTGCTGGATGCTGCGGTGATCGCGACCGCGCTCGGACACGCCGCCGCGCCGACTCCGTTCCTGGGGAGCGCAATTCTCGCGCCGGCCCTAATCGCTGGCGCCGGGAGCGACGCGCAACACGCGGAGTGGCTCCCGAAGCTGGCAGCCGGGAAGGCGCGCATCGGCGTCGCGATTGCGGAGCAGGTAGAGCGCCGCGACGACGCGGGCGTTGCATTGGAAGCGGGCAAGCTGCGCGGCACGGCGCTGTTCGCGATCGACGGCTGGGGTGCGGACGCGTACTTGGTCGCGGCCGGCGATGCGCTCGCGCTCGTTGCGAAGGGAACGGCGGGCATGAGCGTCGAGCCGATGCCGACGATCGATCGGACGCGCCGGCTCGCGGAGCTTCGCTTCGACGGCGTGCAGCCCGCCGAGCTGCTCGGCCGCGGCGAATCGGCACGCAGCGCGATCGCGAGCGCGCTGCTCGCCGCGCGCGTCGCGCTCGCCGCCGACATGCTCGGCGCGTGCGATCGCTCGCTCGCGCTGTCGGTCGACTATGCGAAGCAGCGCAAGCAGTTCGATCGCCCGATCGCGCAGTTTCAGGCGGTCAAGCATCTGTGCGCCGAGATGGCCGCAGCGATCGAGCCGGCGCGCGCGCTGGTCTGGTACGCGGCGCACGCCGCCGGCGAGATCCCGGCAGAGGCGCCGCTGCTGGCACTGCACGCGAAGGCGCATCTCGCCGAGGTCGCGATGGACGTCGTGCGCATCGCGACCCAAGTGCACGGCGGCATCGGCTTCACCGACGCCTACGACCTGCAGCTCTGGTTCAAGCGCGTCTCGCTCGCGCGCCAGCTGTTAGGGACGCCCAGCAAGCTGCGCGCGGAAGCGGCTGCGGTCCAAGGACTCTGAGCCGAGCATGAAAGCCTGGGTCGTCCGCGGAACCGGAGCACCGTGGGAAGTATTCCGCCAAGAGGAATTTCCCGAGCCGAGCCACGCCGCGATGGCGCGCCTGACGCTCGATCTGGTCGGGCTGCGCGAGTGCCGTCCCGAAGAAAAAGCGGTTGGTGATTACGCGTTCCTGCGCGTGGCGACTGCCGCGCTCGCATGGCCCGATGTCACGATGGCGACGGGCGAGTACCCGGTGCCGGTTCCGCGCCCCTACGTGTCGGGCCAGGAAGCGGTCGGCATCGTCGAGGAGGCGACGCCGCGCCTGGCGCACCTCCTCGGCAAGCGCGTGATCGCGTTCACGCCGCAGCCGTTCGGCAGCTTCGCGCCGCGCTGCGTCGCGACGCCGCCGACGCTCTACGAGTGCCCGCCGCAGCTGAGCGATGCCGAGGGCGCGGCGTTCTTGATCTCCTCTCACACGGCTTATCACGCGGTGCATCGGCGCGGCCAAGTGCGCGCCGGAGAAATTGCTCTGGTGTTAGGGGCCTCCGGCGGCGTGCCTTCCGCCGCCGTGCAGCTGTGCGTCGCGGCCGGGCTGCGCACGATCGCGGTCGCCGGCGGCGAGGAGAAGGCCGCGTTCTGCCGCGCGCTCGGCGCGCAGGTCGTGATCGACCATCGCGCGCAAGACGTCGCGGCATGCGTGCGGCGCGAGACCGGCGAACGCGGCGTCGACGTGATCATCGACTTCGTGCAGGGCCGCGAAGGCGCGGCGGCGCGCGAGCTGCTCGCGGTCGAAGGCCGGCACGTGATGGCCGGGCACGCGGGAGGCCTCTTGCCCGTCCACCCGAACGAGTTCTACCTGCAGAACCGCACGCTGATCGGTTGCTGCATGGGCTCCGGCTACGGCGAACGGCTGCCCGAGATCGAAGCCGAGGCTCACGCGCACCTGCTCGCGCTGCTCGCCGCCGGCAAGCTGAAGCCTCTTGTTACGCGCGTCGTCGAGTTCGCGGAGATTCCGCAAGCGCTGCGCGATCTCGCCGAACGCCGCGCGCTCGGACGAATCGTCGCGCGCGTGGGCTGACCGTGAGAGCAATCTCCGAAACGGGAGAGCGGGGTGATCTCATCGTCGAAAGTCTCGGCGCGGATGGACGCCCCAGGCGGCAAAGAAGTTGACGCGGACATTCGCGTCACCAGCGGGCCCTAATCACTCGCCGACTCGAGGATTCAGCCCGCGCATCAGTGCGGGCTGAGATCGAGGCCGGTGACCGCGCGGTGGTTCCGCACGCGCCGAGATTTTGTGCGCGCGCGTCACGTCCGAGGTCACACCTGACCGCGAGTTCGTGAGCGCCTGAACGCAATCGCGGTGGCCGTGGGCACATCTCTCGTGCGCGGCTCGGCACAGGATGCGCGCCGGGGAGGCGCGCGTGTGCGCGCCACGGCATGGCGACTCCAACTCGAGGTGCCTCATGGTGCGCAACATCGCACGCGGATCGTCGTTCGACCTAATGACTCCACTCCGGCGAGCGCTCGCTCGCCGGATCGCGCTCGCGGCAGGGCTCGCGCTCGCGGCGGGCCCCGCCTCGGCGCAGCTCGCGGACCTCACGCAGTCGCCCAACGCGGCCGGCGTCGGCATCGCCAAATCGCTCGGCGATCAGATCGGCGCAGGGCAGGGCGACGAATACACGCAGCACAGCTCCGCTTACATCATCGCGCGCGATCCGGCGCGCTCGATCCGGCGCGGGCGCCAGCTCTTCCAGCGCAAGTTCACGATGCAGCAAGGGCTCGGGCCGCGCACCGGTGACGGCAGCGGGCCGATCGACACGGAGAACTCGATCGGCGCGGGCGTCGCGGACAGCTGCGCGGGTTGCCATGGCAGGCCGCGCGGCTCCGCCGGCTTCGGCGGCGACGTGGTGACGCGTCCCGACAGCCGGGATGCGCCGCACCTCTTCGGCCTCGGCTTGCAGGAGATGTTGGCGGACGAGATCACCGCCGACTTGCGCGCGATCCGCGCACGCGCGGCGCAGCAAGCCGCACAGTCGCGGCGCAGCGTGACGCTGGCGCTGATCGCGAAGGGCATTCGCTACGGCGTGATCCGCGCGCACCCGAACGGCACGTTCGACACGAGCGGCGTGCAGGGCGTCGACGCGGACCTGCGCGTGCGACCATTCTTCGCGCAGGGCGGCACGATTTCGATCCGCGAGTTCCTGGTCGGCGCGTTCAACGCCGAGATGGGGATCGAGGCGTCCGATCCGCTGCTGCATGCGGCCGTGGGCGGCGCGCGAGTTGTTACGCCGGCCGGCATGGTGCTCGACGGATCGCTCGACAAGATCGAGAAGCCGCCGGCCGTGAACGAAGCGGACGACTCGGATGGCGACGGCGTGCGCGACGAGCTGCCGACTTCGCTCGTCGACCACATGGAGTTCTACCTGCTGAACTACTTCAAGCCGGGCGTCCACGAGCAGACGCCGCTGACGCGCGCCGGCCGCAAGGTGTTCGACGCGATCCGTTGCTCGAGCTGCCACGTCGCGGATCTGCAGGTGAACGTGGATCGGCGCGTCGCCGACGTCGAGACCGTGTACGACCCGTCGCGCGGTCTGTTCAATCGGCTGTTCGCGACCGCGACGCTGCGGCTCGTCGCGACCGACGACGGATCGGGCTACCCGACGCTGAAGCGAGCGTCGCTTCAGCCGTTCGTCGTGAAGAACTTCTTCGCCGATCTGAAGCGCCACGACCTCGGACCCGCGTTCCATGAGCGCAACTACGACGGCACGACCACCACGCAGTTCCTGACGGAGCCGCTCTGGGGCGTCGGCTCGACATCGCCCTACGGGCACGACGGCCGCAGCATCAACCTGCGCGAAGTGATCCTGCGCCACGGGGGCGAAGCGCAGAGCCAGCGCAACGCGTTCGCGGCGTTGCCCGAGGCGTCGAAGCTGGCGCTTTTCGAGTTCCTCGAGTCGCTCGTGCTGTTCCCGCCCGATGACACCGCCTCGAATCTCGATCCGGGCGACAAGACGACGCCGGGCTTCCCGCAGAAGGGGCACGGCAGCATCAGGCTCGGCGCGCTGTTCAACGATCCGAACGATCCGGAGTAGAGAAAGAGGCAAAAGAACGAGGGGAGGCGACGTGGGTGGCGCGCGTCGCCCGCGCCGGTGCCGCGCGGGCTACGCCGCCACCCACGTTCGGCTCGCCAGCGACGTGTAGAACGCGGTATGGACGCAGATCTGTGCCCCCGCGGATGATTGGGAGCGCCATGCACCCATCACGCGGAGGTGAGAATGACGGCCGACGCTCGCCCGCGGAGATTCGCCTCGGCTCTGCTGGCCGCCCTCGCGATCGGGACGGCGACCGACGCCAACGCGACGCTGATCGAGTACGAGCTGACGAACCTCAGCGGAAACCGCTGGGAGTACGCCTACACCGTCACGAACGACTCATTGGGGTCGGTGCTCGAAGAGCTCACGATCTATTTCGACGTGACGCTCTTCGAGAACCTGGCTGTTACGGAGTCGCCGCCCGGGTGGGATTCGCTGGTGATCCAGCCCGATAGTGGGCTGCCCGCGGACGGTCTGTTCGATTCGCTCGCGACGCTCGGCCGCCTCGCGCCGGCGGGCACGCAGAGCGGCTTCAGGGTCGCGTTCGATTTTCTCGGCACGGGCACGCCGGGAGCACAGCCGTTCGAGATCGTGGAGCCCGCGACCTTCGACGTGCTCGATTCGGGCCAGACGACCGCGATCCCGGAGCCGTCGCTCGCGTGGCTGCTGGTTGCAGGCGCGTTCGCGCTCGTGCTGCGACGCACGCACCGCCGTCACATCGCTTGCGCTGTGTGGGTCGCCGCTTGCGTCGCACTGAGCGCGCAGGCGATCGAAGTGACCGGCCAGGCCAACGTGACCGGCCTGCAGCTCGTGAGCTCCACGCGGGTGAGCCGGACAGTGTTCGAGTTCAGCTACCGAATCACCGTCGCCAACGGCGGTGAGGATCTGTCCGGCGTCGTCGCGACTGTGAGCAGTGCGTCCGCCGCGACAGAGATCGTGAACGTCAACGTCGACGTAGGAGACATTCCGGCCGGCGGTAGCGTGCTCTCGAGCGACACGTTCGTCATTCGCCACGACCGCAGTGTCCCGTTCGATCCGAACGCGCTGATCTGGAAGATCGAGGCGGCATCGGTCGTCCCATCTCCGCTGCGCCTCAGCGAGGTCCGTTTCTCACCGCTTGCGGGAGACTCGCCGTTCGCCGAGCTGTGGAACTCCGGCTCGCGGCCGATCTCGCTCGGAACGGTTCGGCTGACCAACGAGCAGGGCGACGTCATGGCGCTGCCCGGCTCCGTGACACTCGCTCCCGGCGGCTTCGCGCTCGTAATGTTCGACGGCCAGAGCGGCGTCAGCGGCGCGACGATCCATGCGCTCGATCCGACGTTCTTGAGCACCACCAGCGGAGCGCTCGATCTGATCGGACCCGCTGGCTTCACCGCGGATCGCGTCGCCTGGGGAGAGCTACAGGCGGGATCTGTCACGCAAAACGGCGGAGGATTTTCGGTCGATCCTCCAGCGGGCGTGAGCATCGCGCGCGCGCCGGCGGTGACCGACCCCGGCTTCTCCGGGTGGTGGGTCGCCTCTCCGTCGCAGGTGAGTCCGGGCCTCGCGAACCCGAACCCCGTCGTCCAGACGATGCTGCCCTTCAGCGGGGCGATCGTCCCGGGGCCCCAAGTGGACCTCTTCTGGTACCCGGTGCCGGGGGCGACGTCCTATCGAGCGCAGCTCGCGTCGGATGCGGGCTTCACGACGATCGTCAGCGATCAAGTCGTCGCGTCGCCGCAGGCGTCCGTGTCCAGTGTCTCGACCGGAGCTCACTATTGGCGCGTGCAGGCGATCGCGTCCGGAGCAGCTTCCGCGTTCTCGGATGCGAACGAGCTCACGGTCGACCCGACGGCCACGGCCAGCGCCGTTTCGTCGGCACGAACGCCTCGTTTGCGGCGGAAGGCGCTGCGCCAGAACGCTGCCGCAACCCCCGCTGCGACCTCGGGCGCGGTGCTCGTCTCGCCACTCAGTCAGCACAAAGACTCGCGGCTGTTGTTACTGGAATCGCAGCGCGAGCACGGAGCGCACGGCTGGTCCGTCGCGCACCCCGTGTTCGATCCGAGCGATCCCGCCGACAACATGAACTGCGCGGCCGCGTCGATCGCGATGGTGAATCGCTTCTTCGGAGGCCGGCTCTCGCAGGATCGGATCGGCTACGAGGTCTTTCGAAACCGCGAGCCAGGCCCCGAGCAGGACCTGTCGTATGGCGGCGCGGGCTTCAGCGCTGCGCAGGTCACCGCAGGCTTGACGTTCGCGCTCGGCGGGCCCGCTCAGCAGGGTTTGGTCACGAGCGCGCTGCAGAATCAGTTCTGGCAACTCGTACAGCAGGAGATCGACGCGGGCCGGCCGATCGTGCTCGGGGCGGCGCGCGCGAATGGCCAAGGGCACGCCACCGTTCTCGTCGCGTATCGCGACGCCGGCGGCGGAGACCTCCGGATCTCGCACATCGATCCGTGGGTTCCAGGCTCCTCCGCTGGGACGATCCAGCAGCTGCGTCTCTCCTCGTTCATCGCGCAGAACGCTCGCGTTTACTTCTGGACCGTCGCCGCGGTGCGCCAACCGGCCTCGGACGAGCCCGAGATGACTCAGGATTCGGACGGCGACGGGGTCGTCGACTTCGACGAGAGGCAACGCTTCGGAACCGATCCATTCGATGTCGATACGGACGCCGATTCCGTGACCGACCTGGTCGACATTCGCGCGAGCGTGTTCGATTCCCAATTCGGTTACTCGCTCGGCGGGAATAACAGCCGCGTCGACATCGACGGCGACGGTGCGCAAATGGAGCTCGATCGCGACTCCGACGGTGACAACTGCACGGATGGAGAAGAAGACTTCTCACTGAATGGGATCTTCGAGCGCACGACCGGCGAGACGCACAATTTCGACGGATCCGACAAGCGCTGCCGCGAGTGGGTCGGCACGACCAGCTTCGATCAGGCGTCGGCGTCCGCGGGTTTGCGGATCCGCGGGATGGGCCGATTGCAGTGGGGCCTCAAACGGCCGCTCATTCCCGGCACCGCCTTCCTCGACGTTCAGGGCGGTCAAGTGATCATCCAATCCGTGTTCGACGCGCTCGGCTGCCGTCTCACGTTTAGCCCCAACACTTCGCAGACTGTCTTCGGCAACCTGACGATCGACTACACCGTCACTCCTGCGCTCGCTACCGGACAGGCTGCCGGGATGGTCCAAGGGACTCTGGCTTGCCCCGGGAAGTACTCCTTGCCTGGCTACTCCGTCGGCGGAATTCTGTTCCAGGGCAGCGTCCCACTGAACGCGGCCCAGGATGAAATCCACGGGATCGCGAGGTTCAACGACGGCACCAGCGATTGGACGGTCGACATGAGATATGACCTCGCTCCGCCCTAGCGAGCGGCGTGTAATTCCAGGTATCGACGGATCTGAGCAACCCGCGCAGGATGGAGCTGATCAAGCCATCCACCGCGGAGACATCCACGATGACCCGCTCGCGGCTACGCCACCTCGTCTCAGGCCTCGCCGTTCTGTTCGGGCTCGGTTCGCCGAGCGCAGCCAGCGCAACGTTGATCGAGTACGAGCTGACGAACCTCAGCGGAAACCGCTGGGAGTACGCCTACACCGTCACGAACGACTCATTGGGGTCGGCGCTCGAAGAGCTCACGATCTATTTCGACGCCACGCTCTTCGAGAACCTCGCGGTGACCGGCTCGCCGGTAGGTTGGGACTCCCTCGTCGTGCAGCCGGATCTCTCGCTGCCGGACGACGGCTTCTTCGACTCGTTGTCGACGCTGGGAGGTCTGGCTCCGGCGGGTAGCCAGAGCGGATTCCGAGTCGCATTCGATTTCCTCGGAACCGGTACACCGGGCGCGCAGCCTTTCGAGATCGTTGATCCCATCACGTTCGCGGTGCTCGACTCGGGTCAGACGACGGCCGTTCCCGAGCCCGGCAGTGCGTGGCTGCTCGTCGTCGCGGCTGCGGCGCTCGGCCTGCGTCGCGCTCGCCGCAGCGCGGGCGCTGCGCTCCTCGGCGGTTGCGTCGCCGCGAGCGCAGCCGCGCTCGACGTGACGGGCCAAGCCAACATCGCGTCGCTCGAGCTCGTGAGCAGCACGCGCGTGAGTCGAACCGTCTTCGAGTACACGTACCGAATCCGCGTCGCGAACGTCGGAGACGATCTCGGCCGGGTCATCGGGACCGTCAGCAGCAGCTCGCCCGCGACAGAGATCGTCGACATGAATTGCGAGGTCGGCGACGTGCCGGCGGGCGGCACCGTTCTCTCGAGCGACACCTTCACGATCCGCCACGACCGCACGGTGCCGTTCGATGCGGGAGCGCTCGTGTGGGAGCTCGACGCCCAAACGGCGGTCCCGTCCGCGCTGCGGCTCAACGAGGTTCGCTTCTCACCGCTTGCCGGGGACGCGCCGTTCGCCGAGCTCTGGAACTCGGGCTCGCGGTCGATCTCGCTCGGAACGTTTCGGCTGACGAACGAGCAGGGCGACGTCCTGGCGCTGCCCGGCTCCGTGACGCTCGCTCCCGGCGGCTTCGCGCTCGTGCTGTTCGACGGCCAGAGCGGAGTCAGCGGCGTGACGATCCATGCGCTCGATGCGACGTTTCTGAGCTCTCCGAGCGGTGCGCTCGAGCTGGTCGGGCCGGCCGGCTTTCCGGTCGACCGCGTCGCGTGGGGCGAGCTTCAGGCGGCGTCGGTGACGCAGGGCGGCGGGGGCTTCTCCGTCGATCCGCCGGCGGGCGCGAGCATCGCGCGCGCGCCGACGGTGACTACCGCCGGCTCGTCCGGCTGGACGGTCGCCGGCGCCGCGCAGGTCACGCCGGGCTCCGCAAACCCGACCCCGGGCGTTCAGACGCTGCTGCCGTTCAGCGGCACGATCATCCCGGGACCACAGGTGGAGCTGGCCTGGTATCCGGTGCCGGGAGCGAGCTCTTATCGCGCGCAGCTCGCGTCGGACGCGAGCTTCACGACGATCCTCAGCGATCAGGTCGTGACGTCACCTCAGCTCTCGATCCCGACGGTCACCGCGGGAACTCATTATTGGCGGGTGCAGGCGATCGCGTCCGGCGGCGCAACTTCAGTGTTCTCGAACGCGAACGAGATCACGGTCGATCCGACCAGCACCCCAATCACCAGCGTGGCCGCGTCGTCCGCGCGCTCTCCTCGCCTGAAGCGAAAGGCCTCGCGCCAGAGCGCGCTCAGCCCGACTGCGACCTCCGCCGCCGTGCTCGTGGTCCCACTGAGCCAGCGCAAGGACACGCGGATGCTCTTGCTCGAGTCGCAGCGCGAGCACGGAGCGCACGGCTGGTCCGTAGCCCACTCGGTATTCGATCCGAGCGACGACGCCGACAACATGAACTGCGCCGCCGCGTCGATCGCGATGGTGAACCGATTCTTCGGAGGCCGGCTCTCACAGGATCGGATCAGCTACGAGGTCTTTCGAAACCGGGAGCCAGGCCCCGAACAGGATCTCTCGTACGGCGGCTCGGGTTTCAGCTCGCAGCAGGTGACGAGCGGGTTGACGTTCGCGCTCGGCGGCCCGTCACAGCAAGGCATGGTCACGAGCGCGCTGCAGGGCCAGTTCTGGCAGCTGCTCCAACAAGAGATCGATGCGGGCCGACCAATCGTGCTGGGCGCGGCGCGCGCGAATGGTCAAGGCCACGCCACCGTTCTCGTCGGTTATCGAGACGCCGGCGGCGGAGACCTCCGGATCTCGCACATCGATCCGTGGGTGCCGGGCTCCTCCTCGGGCACGATCCTGCAGCTCCGCCTCTCGTCGTTCATCGCGCAGAACAACCGCGTCTTCTTCTGGACGGTTCCCGCCGTGCGGCAGCCGGTCTCGGACGAGCCGGAGATCGCGCAGGACTCGGACAACGACGGCGTCGTCGACTTCGACGAGACGCGGCGCTTCGGAACCGACCCGTTCGATCCGGACACCGATGGCGACTTCGTGAATGACTTCGCGGACATCCGCGCGAGCGTCTTCGATCTCGCGTTCGGCTACTCGCTCGGCGGCAACACCAGCCGCGTCGACATCGACGGCGACAACGCGCAGATGGAGCTCGACGCCGACTCCGACGGCGACAACTGCACCGACGGGCAGGAAGATTTCACGCTCAACGGCGACTACGAGCCCCTGCTCGACGAGACGCACAACTTCGATTCGCAGGACAAGCGCTGCCGCAGCTGGATCGGGACGACCCGCTTCGTGCAGCAGTACAAGCATCCCCCGTTCGCGCGGATTCAAGCGCTCGGGCGGCTGGAATGGACGCCGAATCTGCTTCCGTTCCCGATCCCGGTTAGCAACGTCTCCTTCGACGTGCAGGGAGACATGATCATCCAGTCGTTCGTCGCGAATGGTTGTCGCGCGACGCTGACGCCGAACTCGACGCAGTCCGTCTCGGGCTTTCTCGATATCGACTACACGATGGCGCCTGCGGTCGCGACGGGCCAAGCGGGATCCACGATCATCACCACGCTGACGGACTGTCAGGGCAACTCGCAGCCTGGAACGCCGATCGGTGCGGTCCTCTTCGAGGGACCAGTCACGTTGAACGTTGCGCAAGATTCGATCCGGTGGACCGCGACGTACTCCGACCAAGCCACCGAATACACGGTCGAGATGAACTACAACCTGGCGCCGCCCTGAGTCGCGGGCTAGGCCGCCACCCAGGCTCGGATCAGGTGATGCGCGATCGCGATCGGCGGCGGAACGCCTAAGCGCTGCGTCGGCGCCTCGAGCGCGGCCTTCACCTCGTCCCTCGTGAACCAATCCGCGGACTCGAGCTCGTTCGGATCGATCTGGATGCGACGCGAGACCGCCTCGGCCATGCAGCCCAGCATCAGCGATGCGGGGAACGGCCACGGCTGCGAGGCGACGTAGCGGATCGCGCCGACCTGGATGCCGGCTTCCTCGCGCACTTCGCGACGCACCGCTTCTTCCAACGTCTCGCCAGCCTCGACGAAGCCGGCGAGCGCCGAGACCATCGGCTTAGGCCATCCCGACTGGCGCCCTAACAAGCAGCGCTCGCCGTCGTGGACGAGCATGATCACGACCGGATCGGTGCGCGGGAAGTGCTCGCTGCTGCAGGCGGTGCAGATGCGCGCCCAGCCGCCGTCCTTGGGCCGCGTCTTCTCGCCGCAGTTCGGGCAGAAGCCGTGGCGCGCGTGCCAATCGACGATCTGGCGCGCCTGCGCGGCGATGCCGCCGTCGCCCGGGGGAAGCAAGCCGACCGTCGCGCGCAGCTCCGGGAACGACGCGGCGCCCTCCCAGCCGAAGTCGGCGAGGGGATTCACGTAGCCGGAGATATCGACGGCGAAATGCGCGCGGCCTTCGCCGATTCCGAGAAAGACGGGCTCGGGGCCGGTGTGTCCGTCGAGGATCGCGGGCGTCGCCCAAGCGAGCCGCCGCTCGTCGCCCTCGCGCACGAGCGGCGCGAGCTTCCAGATCGGCAGGATGCGCGTCGCATCTTCCTGCAATGATTTCGCGAGAAAGGCTGCGTCGCGGCGGTGCTGCTCGTCGCGGTCGAGCGTGTTGCCGGAGAAGGCGATGGGACGGTTCACGCGACGGCTCCTGGTTCCGATGAAGGCTACGGAAACGCGAGCGCCGGTTCGACGGCCCCGGCGGTACGCTGATCCGCATGCGGAGAAGCGCGCGGCTCGCGACTGTCGGCTGGCTCGCGCTTGGGGTCGCCGAATCGCTCAGCGCCATCTCGCTCGGCAGCGATCCGCGCCTGAATGCGGCCGACTTCTCCATCACCGTGTTTGCGAGCGGCTTGAGCTTCCCGAGTAGCCTCGCAGAGCTCCCGGATGGGTCGATCCTGGTCGCGACGGCCGTGCCTGGCGGTTCCTTTTTCGCCTCGCCCGGACAGCTACTTCGGTTCGTCGACGCCGACGGGAATGGGATCGCCGATGGCCCGGGCAGCGTGCAGGCGTCTGGTCTCCCCAACGCCCTCACGTCCGTGAGGCTCGCCGGCGACCTCGTGCTGGTGTTGGGCGCGGGTCCTGGCGGCCGCAGCATCAGCGTGTTGCGGCGCGGTGCACAAGCCAGTGACGCGTACACGCTCGAGGGGACGATCGCTCTCTCATTCCCGGCGAACTGGAGTCACACGAGCTACGCGCTCGCGGTGCATGAGCTCGATGCGCAGACCCATCACATCTACTTCAACGTCGGATCGTTCGACAACGCGAACGCCACGTCGGCATCCGCGAGCGCGAGCGGTCTGGTAACCGGAACGCTCGTAGGCGATTCCGTGTATCGCTTCACGCTTTCTGACCAAGGGGTAGGAGCGCTTCAGGTTTCCGGTCTCATTCGGATCGCGGCGGGGCTGCGCAACGCCGCAGGAATCGCGCGAGACGAGTCGAGCGGCGACCTTTGGCTCTCCGAGAACGGAATCGACAGCCCGCAGAACCTCGCCGAGCCGTTCAGCGCCGACGAGCTCAACGCCGTCGCTGCGAGCGATCTCGGGGGCAGTGCGGAGGACTTCGGATTCCCGTCGGGCTACGTCGCCTACCGGACCGGCACAGTCGTGGGAGGTGGCATTCAGCCGCTGATTGCGTTCCAGCCGATCCCAGACCCGCAGAGCGGCGCGGAGGCCGAAGGGGCAGTCGAGATCGCGTTCGCGCCGCCGCTGTTCCCAGCTTCATTGCAAGGCGGAGTCTTGGTCGGATTCCACGGGATGTTTGCGCAGGCCGGCGCTGCGAACGAAGAGAACGCGGTCGCCTTCGTGGATCGCGCGAACGGCGGCTACTTCCATTTCTTGCCGCCTGGACAGACGGGCGTGGGTCATCCGAACGGCCTGCTCGCGACCCAGGATTCTCTTTTCATCGCCGACTTCTCTTCTCAGGGAGCGATCAGCGTCGCGGGAAGCGGTAGCGGTGTGATCCATCAGCTGCGTGCGATCGGACCCGACGCGGACACGGACGGCGTGCTCGATGTCGCGGACAACTGCCCGCACGCTCCCAACCCGACGCAAGCCGACAGCGGTGGAATCGGCGCAACGAGCGGCGCGGACGGAGTCGGTGATGCATGTCAATGCGGCGACGTCACCGGAGATGGTCGCGTGAGCTCGAGCGACGCGATCGTGATCGCGCGCTCGCTGCTCGTACCTCCAACCGCGCAGCAAGCGATGCCCCAGCTGTGCAACGTCGGAGGGAGTGCGAGCTGCTCGAGCGCGGATGCGGTGGTGGTGACTCGCGCGCTTCTCGTGCCACCCACGGCTTCGATCGCGCAGAGCTGTGCGCCCGCTCTTCCCTAGACAGTCAACGACTTCACGAGCGCCTCGAACGCGCGGTCCGCGATTGCAGTCATCTCGGCGTCGGTGCGGTCCTGGATCGGGTGCTCGGTGTAGATCGCGGCGAGGTCGGCACCGAGCGCCTTGCCCTGGGCGATCGCGCCGTCCTCGAACTCTCGCGTCGCGACGAACACCGTCGGGATGCCGCGCAGCTCGAGATCGCTCATGTCGTGCACACTGCACGACGTGCAGCTGCCTCAATCCGCGAGCGCTTCGATCACCGCGCCGCACTCGCTCGCGATCTGGTGACGCAGATCGATCGGCGCGGGCTTCGTGAAGGTGGGCTTCTTGTATCGCTTGACGGAGGCGCCAGCCTTGGCGAGGCGCGCCTCGATGCGGCTCAGGAACACGTCGCCGCGCGGCTTCGAGATGTCGAGCAGGCCGATCGTGACACCAGAGAGTGTCGCGAGCCGCGGGAGGCGCTGCCGCTGCGCGGGTGCGCGCTCGCTGGTCGGATCGAGCAGGACACGCGGGGTGCTGGTCTCAGACACGATCGAGCTCTCCTGTGCACCCTGCTTCGCAGCATGCCGCACGCGCGGAGCGAGAACCAGCGGGCGCAGCGCCGAGCGGTGCGGACCAGACGATGCGGTACGTGACGATGCCGTCCCGCGCGAGCTTGAAGTAGACGCCGACGCGTTCGGCCGGATCGACGCATGGGGCGCGCGAGAGCTCCGCGCGCACGCTGCGGCCGGCGCCGAGCGCGCGTTCCGAGATGTCGCGCTCGGGGTCTGCGCTCGCAAAGCGCGCCGCCTGACGCGGGTCCGCATCCTCGTAGAGGTCCCCTGATTGGGAGCACGCGAAGAGCGGGAAGAGGTACTGCGCGTCCCAGCTCGAGCGATTCTGCAACGTGACGGCGGCTCCGGAGGCATTGCGCTCGAACGAGATCGAAATCTGCGCGAGCGCCGCCGCAGGCGGCGGATCGAAGGCCCGCGTCCCGGCGCACGCAATCAGCACGAGCGAGGCGAACGCTGCTGCCGAGCGCCGGTACCCATGAGCAACTAGGCCGACGCGGACCTGCTCACGCATCGCGGATTCCTCCGGCTACGACTCGTTGGAAGATGGCACCGCGAAGCAGCGCAGCAAAGGCCGAGCAGGTGTTAGGCCGCGCAGCGCGGTCCGCGTCTACTCGGCTCGCAGCGCCAACGCCTCCGCATTCGGTGAACGGCGGTGATGGCCACCTCACCGCACCGGCGCATCGAAGTAGTTGTCCGGATAGGGCTCGTTCGCAAGCGTGAAGTGCCACCACTCTGCCGCGTAATGACTGAAGCCCCGGCGCTCCAGCGCGGCGCGCAGCTCGTTGCGGAGCTCGCGGGCTGCCGGCGGCACGTCGGGCGAGTCGCCCGCTGCGCGCCGGTCGAAGAAGTCGAACGCGGTCCCGAGGTCGAGCTCGCGGCCCGCGGCGTCAACGAGCGTCAGGTCGACGGTGCTGCCGCGCGAGTGGCCCGAGCGCTCGGCGATGTAGCCCTGCGCGAACAGCTCGCTCTTCGCGACGCGCGGGTAGTGGCGCGCCCTCTGCGCGGGGTCGTCGGGCGCGCGCGACCAGCGCACGAAGTGGTCGACCGCGCGCTGCGGGCGGTAGCAGTCGAACACGCGCAGGCCGAGCCCTTGCGCGTGCAGGTCGGCCTGCACGCGGGCGAGCGCCTGCGCTGCGGCGCGCGTGAGCAGACACTGCGCGGTGTCGTAGCCGTCGATGCGCTCGCCGACGAAGTTGTTCGCGGTCGCGTAGCGCAGGTCGAGCGCGATCGTCGGGTCGATCTGCGCGAGCGAGACGAAGTCGGCGGGCAGCGCCGCGCGTGCGGGCGGTTCGCACGCGCAGGGCAGCGCGGCGAGCGCCAGCCGCAACGGCAGTGCAGCGATCCGCCAGCGCCTCGCGCGGTAGAGTCGCCGCACCTCGGAGGCCTCCATGACGACGATCGCCACGGTAACCGGAACGACGACGCCGGAGAAGCTCGGTAGGACGCTGATGCACGAGCATCTGGTGATCGGTTATCCCGGCTGGGAGTCGCACTCGAACGCGCCGGGCCCGAAACGCGCGGAGATGATCGCGAAGTGCAGCGCGCGCATCGAAGAGCTGAAGGCCAACGGCTTCGGTGCGCTGCTAGATCCGTGCCCTAATGACCTCGGCCGCGACGTCGAGCTGGCGCGCGAGGTCGCCGCGCGCACCGGCTTCCAGATCATCGTCGCGACCGGTCTCTACAAGCAGGAGGAGGGCGGCACGCCTTACTGGCACTTCCGCGGCATGTTCGGCGACGTCACCAACGCGATCGCGGAGCTCTTCATGAAGGAGATCGAGGACGGCGTCGGAGAGACCGGCGTGCGCGCCGGCATCATCAAGCTCGCGACCGGCCGGGGCAAGATGACCGACTACGAGAAGCAGGTCTTCACCGCCGCGGCGAAGGCCTCGATCGCGACCGGCGCGCCGATCACGACGCACACCGACGGCGGCACGGTCGGCGATCTCCAACAACAGCTGCTGACGAGCCTCGGCCTGCCCGCGCAGCGCATCATCATCGGGCATTCGTGCGGGACGTCGGATCACGCCTATCACCTGCAGATCGCGCGCGGCGGCTCCTATCTCGGTTTCGATCGCTTCGGCGTCGAGATGATCCGGCCCGACGCCGAGCGCATCGCCGGGCTGCTCGCGCTGATCCGCGCCGGCGCCGGCGATCGCGTGGTCGTCTCGCACGACAGCGTCTGGTGCTGGCGCGGCATGCCGTTCGCGGATCCGAAGATCCTCGAAGCGGCCGAGCAGGTCTGGAATCCGCTCCACTTCACGCGCCGAATCGCGCCGCAGCTGAAGGCCGCAGGTGTTACGGACGCGCAGCTCGACGCGCTGCTCGTCGACAACCCGCGGCGCTTCTTCGCGGGAGAGAAGCTCGCGGCGCTGGCGTGACGCGGCGCGCGAGGCTCACGCTCGCCGGCGGAGGCGGCGCGCTCCTCGCGAGCTGGCTCGCGCTGCACGCGCTCTGGCTCGAGCCCGCGAGTCTGCGCCTCGTCGCGCACACGCTCGAGCTCCCGCGCTGGCCCGCCGCGTGCGACGGCTTGCGCGTCGCCGTGCTCTCGGACCTACACGTCGGCTCGCCTTGGAACGGACCTCCGCGCGTCGCGGAAGTCGTGCGCACGACGAATCGGGCGCGGCCCGAGCTCGCCCTGGTGGCAGGCGATTTCGTGGTCGCCCACGGCATGGCCGGCGGAACGCGCGTCGGTCCGGACGAGATCGCACGCGAGTTATCAGGGATTCGCGCGCCGCTCGGGCTGCTCGCAGCGCTCGGCAATCACGACGGCTGGTGGGGGGCCGCCGAGGTGCGCAGCGCGCTCGAGGGCGCCGGGATTCGCGTGCTCGAGGATTCCGCGCATCCGATCGCCCGCGGCGCGTGCCGCTTCACGATCGTCGGCATCTCCGACCTCTGGACTGGCGCGCACCGCGTCGACCGCGCGTTTCAGGACGTGGACGAGCAGGCGGCGACGATTGCGCTGATGCACAACCCCGATCTCTTTCCGGAGCTGCCGCCGGGGCTCGCGCTCGCGATCGCAGGTCACACGCACGGCGGGCAGGTCGCGCTGCCGCTGCTCGGCCGCCCGGTGATTCCGTCGAAGTTCGGCGAGCGCTTCGCGGCCGGGCACATCGTCGAGGGCGACCGCCACTATTTCGTGACGACCGGGATCGGTACCAGCGTGTGGCCGATTCGCTTTCGCGTGCCGCCGGAAGTGGTCGTGTTGACGCTGCGCAGCGCGCCGCCGACCTAAGCGATCTGCGCGTTCCCGCCCGCGAGCCGCAGCTTCGCGCCGCACAGCTCGCTCGTCATCGCGAGCTCGGCGAGCGCGGGATCCGCGCTTGCAGCGAGCGCGCGGCGCCCGTTCGGGAGGTCGCAGACGAACAGCGTGCGTGCGGGCCGCTCGCCCTCGAACTGAACCGTGTACGAGACGCAGCTCGCCTCGCCGTGCGCATCTTCCGAGAGCTCGAGCTGCGTGGTCTCCTGCGCGACGGCGCTGGTCACGTCGTCGAAGCCGAACGGCAGCTCGGGCGGAGCGCTCGACCAGAGCGTCACGCCCTGCTTCGTCAGGAAGCCGCTCACGGCGTTCAGCATGCCGATCTCGCCGGGTGTTTCCCGTAACAGCTGCGCGATGCGCACGGCTGCCTGCAGCACGAAGTTGTTGAGCGGCCCGCCGGCGAACGCCATGCCGCCCGTGACGGTGAGCTCTGCGTCTTCCGAGATGCCGAGCTCGCGACACTGCAGCCGCACAGCGATGGGGAAGCAGGAATAGAGCTCTCGCTTCGTGACGCGCTCGATCGCGACGCCGGCGCGCGCGAGCGCCTTGCGCCCGGCGTGCGCGAAGCCGGGCGAGCGATGAAACGGCCGACGCTGCGAGAGCGAGACCATGTGGTTCGAATCGGCAGCCGCGAGCGGAAACACCCAGCGCGCTTCCGGAATGCCGTGAGCACGCGCGGTCTCGACGGAAGTCATCACGAGCGCGGCGGCTTGATCCACGTTCCACTGCGAGTTGTGCAGCTTCGTGTAAGGGAACGCGAGCATGCGATTCTTCGCGCTCGCCTCGCGCACCTGCGCCGCGCTGATGGGCTGTCGACTCCACGCGTCGGGATTGCGTGCTGCGATCTCGCTCATGCGCGCCCAGAGCCGCGCGATCTCGTCGCGCTGCTTCGCAACCGAGCTGCCCTCGGCGTGGCGCAGCGCGTTCTCGATCATCGCGTACTGATTCACCGGCAGGACCATCCCGAGCTTCACCTCGGCGGGATGCACGACTTCCTGCTTGGGGCGCAGCACGCGCGTCGGAGTGACGTCGGGCTGCCGAGTGAGCGGCAACGCGAGCCCGCGCTGTTGGGCGCGCAGCGCACGAGCGCGCGCCTCGCCGCCGGCGATCACGATCACGTCGGCTTCGCCGGCGGCGATCATCCGCGCGGAGTCGCCGAGCAGCGTCGTCTGCAGCACGCCGATCTCGGCGACCTCGGTGCACGCCGTCGCCGCGCCCGCGGCTTCCGCGAGCGCGCGGCCGGGATCTGCATAATCCCAGAAGCCGCGCGGGATGCGGAACCAGTCGGCACGCGCGACGAGCGCACGGCTGCCGCAGTCGGCGGTCGCGCGCGCGAGCGCCTCGCGCATCAGGGCGAGCGGCTCCTGCGCGAGGGCCGGCTCCTCCTCGCGCTGCGTAATGGCGCCGACGCCGACGAGTACCGGAGTTCGTGCAGGCAGCGGACGCATCGGCGCGCAGCATCGCGCATACTGCGCCGCAAGCGAAGCGCAGCCGAGCAAAGCAAATGCGCAAGCGAAGCGCGCAGCGAGGCGCAGCGGAGCGGAGCCAGCGGAAATGTCGCGAGAAAGCTTCGAGGTCGCGATCGTCGGCGGCGGCGTCGCGGGCGCTGCGCTGGGCGGCGCGCTCGCGGGTGCCGGGAAGCGCGTGCTGATCCTCGAGCGCAGCGAGCGTTTCGAAGACATCGTGCGCGGCGAATGGCTCGCGCCTTGGGGCGTCGCAGAGGCGCAGACGCTCGGGCTCTATGACCTGATGCGTGCGGCCGGCGCGCACCACCTCGCGCAGCACTACGGCTTCGACGAAACGCGCGCGCCGTCGGTCGCTTATGCGGCGCCGTTGCCACTCGACGCCTTCCGTCCCGGGGTCCCGGGCCCGCTCTGCATCGGGCACCCGCACTTTTGCCAAACGCTGCTCGATCATGCGGCCCGGCAGGGCGCGGTCGTGCTGCGAGGTGTTACGGACACCCGCGTGACGTCCGGCTCGCCGCCGGACCTGCGTTACGCGCACGCGGGCGTGCAGCACAGCGCGGCCGCGCAGCTCGTGGTCGGCGCGGACGCACGGGCCTCCAGCATGCGGCGCCAGCTCGGCATCGCGCTGCACGAAGCGCCCGCTCATCACTTGTTCGCCGGACTGCTGGTCGAGGAGGCGCACGCGTGGCCAGCGAGCTGGCAGGCGACCGCCACCGAGGGCGACGTCTACTTCCTCGCGTTTCCGCAAGGCGCCGGCCGCGTGCGGCTCTATGCGGCCTACGCGCGCGCGCAGAGCGGGCGCTTCGCCGGAGCGGACGGCGCGCAGCGGTTCCTGGAGTCGTGCGTGCTCCGCTGCTTGCCGGAGACCGAGGCGTTTCGCGCCGCCAAGCCCGCCGGCCCCTGCCGCAGCTATGCGAACCAAGACACCTGGAGCGATGCGCCGTACGCGCCAGGCGTCGTGCTGATCGGGGATGCCGCCGGCTACAACGACCCGATCGCCGGCCAGGGCCTTTCGATCGCGCTGCGCGACGTGCGCATCGTGCGCGACTTGTTACTGGCAAGCGGGCTCGCCGCGCCGGACTTCAGGCCCTACGCCGAAGAGCGTCGCGAGCGCATGCGCAGGCTGCGCTTCTCGGCGGCGCTGCAGTCGCGGCTGCTTGCGGAGTTCGGCGAGGCCGAACGAGCGCTGCGCGAGGATGTGTTCGCGCGCCAGCAGAAGGATCCCGCGCTCGGGATGGCGGCGATGTCCGCGTTCGCCGGGCCCGAGGCGCTGCCCGCAGAAGCGTTCAGCCAGCCGGCGGCGGTTGCGGTGTTCGGCTCGGAGCTCGAAGGAATCGCGGCATGAGCCTCGGGTTCCGAGAATTCTCGCACGTGACGGTGCGCGTCTCCGACATGGAACGCGCGCTCGCGTTCTACCGCGATGGGCTCGGCCTGCGCGCGATCTTCGACGTCCGGCTCGACGGCGCGGGGCTCGAGGCGGTCACGGGCGTGAGCGGAGCGCGCGGGCGCATGGTCGGCCTCGTCGTCCCAGGGCGCGGCAAGGTGTGCATCGAGCTGCTCGGCTTCGAACACCCGAAGAGTGAGCCGCCGCCGCGCGGCCGCTTCACCGGCTACTCGAACATCTCGCTGTCCGTCGACGACCTCGACGCCGCGCACGCGGCGTGCCTCGCACGCGGACTCGTGCCGCTGCAGAAGCCGATCGAGGTGGGCGGCGTGAAGATGTTCTTCCTCGCCGATCCAGACGGAACGGCGATCGAGCTGATCGAGTTTCCGCGCGGCGCCGGAACCAGCGCCGCATTCAACGGCGTTTGAGTCGGAGCGCTGCCCTCGATCGGATGACAAGGCCGCTCGAGCTTCGCGAGGGCATCGCATAGCGGCGCGAGCGCGGGCGGCGCGGTCGCGTTCATGCGGCGCGCGGCGCCGAACAGCGCGCGCCGCGCGGACGCGACGTCGCCGCTGCTCGCGGAAGTGAGCAGCGCGAGCGCTGCGCTCGTCTGCGCCGCCGCGAGGCTGCTTCCGCTCGCGAACGCGTAGCCGCCATTCGCCGACGTCGAGACGATCTCCACCCCCGGAGCTGTTAGGTCGACCACCGGCCCGCTCGGCGCGAGCCGCCCGCTGCGGTCGCTCGCGGCAACGCCGATCACCCATGGATACGCGGCGGGGAAGGCGGGCGCGCTGCCGGGCCGATTGCCGCTCGCCGCGACGACCGCGACGCCGAGCGTGTCGAGCCGGCGCACCGCGCGCTCGAGCACGCGGTTGGCCGGGCCGACCAGCGAGAGGTTCACGATCTGTGCTCGCTCGCCCCAGGCGAGATCGAGCCCGTTCACGACGGCGTACAGCCGGCACACATCGCCGCGCGCAGTGGCCTCGCACACCGGAATCGAGACGAGCGCGGCGCGCGGGGCGACGCCGACGATGCCGACGCCGTTTCCGCGCACCGCAGCGATGATGCCCGCGACCAGCGTGCCGTGCTGACCCGCGCGCGCGCTCGTTCCGCCAGCGACGTGAATGCTCGCCAGGTCTGCGTGCTCGTCGTTCGCGCGCGTGTCCAGCACCGCGACGCGCGCGTTCTCGCCTCGCGTCACGGCATGAGCCGCGTCGACGCCGAGCGCGTCGAGGGCCCACTGCTGCTTGCGGTATGGATCGGGCTTCTCGGCTTCGGGCGCCGCGGCGACCGGGCTGACGTCGGGCTCCGATTCGGGAGCGTATTCGTCGTCCGGCACCGCGGCTGCGTTCTCGGGCAGCTGCAGGATCAGAGAGGCCGGCGATGCGCCGGGCGCGCCGGTCACTCGCGCGATCGTCGCGCACAGCAGCGGGCTGAAGCGCGAGTCGACGATCTGCGCGCCTGGCGCGAGCTCGAGGCCGGCGGTCGAGATCGCGCCGCTCGCGTCCTTCGGAATCACGACCAGCACGGTCGGAGCTGCGCCGTCCTCGGCGGGCTCGCCTGGAAGGTCGATGCCGGGCTCGACCGGGGGGCAGTCCGGAACCTGTGCGCGGGCAGAGCTGGCGAGCCCGAGCAGCGCGGCGAGCATCAGCGTGAGCGCTCGGGACATCGCCGAGAGGACCAGCTATTAGGGCGTCGGCTGCGCGAACGCGGCGACGCGCAGATCTCCCGTCTCGAGCCGTTCCGCGGCGACGCGGGGGTCTGCGCCGGCCGCGAGCCGCAGCTGCACGACGCCGCTCCGCGAGGGGCCGTGCTCGACGTTCGCACCGAGCGCGAGCAGCGCGCCCTGGACCTCGGCCATCGAGGCGTCGTCGCGGAAGACGACTGACAGCTGCGCGCCGGTAGCGGCGTCCGCGCTGGGATCCGCGGCCGTGGCGTAGATCGGCTCCTGCACGAGCTGCTGGGTCGCGAGCATGCCGGCCGCGCCGGAGACGATTGCGACCGCGAGGGCCGCCGTGACGGCGAGCCGCGGGCGCACGATCCAGATGCGGCGCCGACGCGCCGGCGTCGCGCGACGCGGAGACCGCTCGATCTTCTCCTGCACGCGTGCGAACACGCGCGCCGCTCCGGGCGCCGGGTCTTCGCTCGCAGCGGCTTCTGCCGCGAGAGCCGCGACCTCCTGCCTGCAGGCTCCGCACTCGGCAGCGTGGGCCTCGATTTCTCCGCGCACGTCGTCCGCCAGATCGCCGTCCGGATACCAAGCGATCCAGTCCAGAACGACCTGTGGGCAAGCCACGCTGGCCAGCTTCCGCGTCATCGCACCTCTCCTCGCGACGAGGGGGGCGTCGCGCGCAGCGCGCGCCGCGCCCTCGACAATCGAGACTTCACGGTTCCCGGTGAGACGCCGAGCTTGCCCGCCATCTCGTCCACCGATTCCTCTTGGCCGGCGAGCTCGGCGACTTCCTTTTGCACTGCCGGCAGATCTTCGAAGCGCCGCCTCAGCCAGCGCAGATCGCTGCGCGCTTCGAGCCGCTCGAGGATCAGGCGGTCGTCGGTGACGGCTTGCAGCAGTGCCGGCTCCGCGGGAATGACCGAGGCCCGCTTCAGGCGGCGGCGATTGCGGTCCGCCTCGCGGCATTTGAAGGTCGCAATGCCGAACAGCCAGGTGGAGACGCGCGACGCTCCGCGGAATGCTGGTGCACCGCGCCAGACCTCGAAAAAAGCGTCGGCGACGACTTCTTCCGAGAGCTCCGGATCGCCGAGCCGACGCTCGGCGAACGAGAAGACGCGCGTGTAGTAGCGATCGAACAACGCGCGGAAGGCCGCGGCGTCTCGCTTCTGGATGCGCTCGATCAGCGTGTCGTCTGAGTGCGGCACCATCACGGACAAGGGCTCCCAGGCAATCCACATCCCGTTCCGGGATCGGGGTCTTCGAGGACTCTCTCGAGCACGCAGCCCGAGCCGGGTTGGTCGCAGGCGCCGGGTCCGGCGAACGTCGGCGGCGCCGGAGGCTCGAGGCCCGCGACGCTGGGCCCGCTCGAGACCTGCGTCGGCGAGAGATGCAGCGTCGCGGGCATGGTCGCGGCGGGAGCCGCCGCCGGAGTCGCGGGTACGGTGCCCGGCATCGGCGTGCTGACCACTGCGCTGCCCTCAGCAACTTCGGAGTCCTCCGCGCGCGCCTTCGATCCGAGCGCCAGCGCGAGGTCGCGCTCATCACCGGCGCACACGCCGGCCGGTGCGACGACCAGCTTGCCCGTGTCGGCAGCGGCGCCTGTCGCAAGCAACAGCAAAGCCACGAGGCAAACGCGCATGCGCGGATTCCTTCTCTTGGTAGGTGGCCTCAGAATGGGTTTCGGGTCCAGCTGACGTACAGCCCGACTACGTGCCGCGAATAGTCGAACACCTCCGCGGTCGAGCGATTTCGCTGGTAGCGCCAGCGGGTTTCGATGCTCAGCTGCCGCCAGAGCGGGCGCGCGAGCGCGAGGTCCGTACGCCATTCGTGTTCGGTCCGGTCGTGGGTGAACTCCGGCTGCTCGTAGCTGGTGGCGTGCCGGTAGGGGCGATAGGCATAACGCGCCGCGCCGGTGAACGAGAGCTGAGCCGGCAGCGCCGAGTCGAAGCCGAGCTCGAGCTCGGGGGAGTCGAACGAGTACTCGGTGCCGTCGGCGGTGAAGCGCCGATACGCGACGAGGCCCCAGAGATGCGACCGCAGCGCCGGTAGCTCGAGCCGCTGCTCGACGCCCATTCGAAAGCCGAGGCCGTCGCGATCGCGCTCGTCTGGGAAGTCGGGGTCGGGAGCGAAGCGATAGTCATCGAAGGCGAGCTCCGCGAACACGCGGGACGAGGAGCCGTCCGCGCCCTCGTGGTAGAGCTCGAGCGCGAGACCCGGCGCCGACAAGAATGCGTCCTGATCCACCCATGCGTGGGCGTACGCGGCGAGGGCGCGCAGCGTGAGCCCTTCGCCGAGCGGGCGGTCCAGCCACGCCGAAGCGGAAGGGGTGATCGCGTCGAAGCGCGTCAGGTCGAGATGCGCCGAGCCGCTCACTGCGAACGCGCCGCCGAGCTGTGCTCCACTCGAGAGCGCCAGTGTGCGGCCCGCGACGCCGCGCCAGACCGAGCGCTGGTCCGCCTGAGACGGGATCTCGTCGGGAAGCTCGACGCCCGCGCCGCGCAGCACCGCGTTGCTGTCGTGCTCGAAGCCGACGCGCAGCGACGCGAAAAATGGCGAGCCAGCGCCGAGCGAGTCGAGCGTGCGCTGCGCCTCGGCCGCCCACGGAGTGCCCGGCCAGCCGGCGACGACGCGTTCGAGCGCGACGCGGGCGCTCGCGCGCTCACCGGCTTCGGCACGCGCGATGCCGGCATAACAAGAAGCGGCAGGCTCGACACTCTGCGGCGCGCTCGCGCGCGCGCGCTCGAAGCGCACGGCCGCGGCGGCCGGCTGCGCGCGCTCGAGCGAGATCAAGCCGAGATAGAGCGGAATCTCCGGGCGCGGGTCGCCGCGTGCGTCTGCGCGCGAGAGCGCGTTCTCGGCGCCCGCTAGGTCGCCGGTATGAAAGCGCGCGACGCCGAGATCCACGCTGAGCGACGGGTCCGAACGCTCGAGCGCTTCGAGCACGGATCGCGCGGCGGCGAACTCGCCGAGCTGCAGCCGACACAAGCCGTACGCGCGCTGCGCGCTCGGCTCCGAAAAGGGTGCGAGCAGCCCCGAAGCCTCCGCGCAGCGGCCCTCCGCGGCGAGCCGCAGGCCGTCGTCGAGCGCCCCCGCGAGCGCGCAGGAGGCTGCAGCGCCGACCGCGAGCGCAGCCCAAAACGCGTGTAACAGCGCAGATCCAGCAGATCCTTTGCTTGTGCGCGCGGGCACAGCCCCCTCGTTCGCGCTCACGCTACCACCGGCGTCCGCGAGCCCGTGTGTGCCGGCTCGCACCTCGTCTGTGACACGCGCTCCCCTCGCCGGGCCACTCTCTCGTTGGAACCGTAATTCGTTCACGAGTCACTCAGGTTTCGAGTGGAGCGCTGGAGACGGGCGAGGAAGGAGCAGCACTGGAAGCGGTAATGGACAACCGGATGCGAAAGCGGCCGAGCCAAGGGCGATCCCGGGTAACGGTGACATCGATCTTGGAAGCGGCGGACCGCATCTTACGCGCGGACGGCTACGAGGCGGCGTCGACGAATCGCGTCGCCCGCGTCGCGGGCTTCAGCGTCGGCTCGCTCTACCAGTACTTCAGCGACAAGCAGGCGATCGTCGGTGCATTGATAGATCGCGAGCTCCGCGCCGAAGCCGAAGCGCTAGCGCAGCTGCTCGATCTCGAGGCGCGGCGAGGCGCCGTGGAGATCGCAGCGGAGGGCTTCCGGCTGCTCGTCACGCGGCGAATGTCGCGCGCGCACTTGCATCGCACGCTCGATGCCCACGCCGCAGAGCTGGGCGCGAGCGCGATCGTCGAACACTTGGTCGCAGCGCAGTCGCCGGTGCTCTCGGACACGCTCCAGCGCATCGGCGCGCAGGCGCTGCCGCGCACCTCGCGCAGCCTCGACGCGCGCATGTTCGCGCTCGCGCGGCTCGCGACCGGGGCCAGCTTCGTGTGCGCGGTGGAGTCGCCGCAGGTGTTCACGGCCGATGCGCTGCGCGCTGAGTTCGCCGGTGCGGTCGAGCGCTTCCTCGATGGCCCGCCGCCGCGCCCTGCCACGGTCACGCTGGCATTGAACTGGGCGAAGCCGAGCGGAAACGGCCCCGCCGCGGAGCAGCGCGCGCGCCGCCGGCGCGAGGCGCGCGGCGTGTTGCTCGCGGCCGAAGTCGATGCGGTCACGCTCGAGGCGCGCACTTTCCTGCTCGCGAATCTCGCGGACGTCGCGCACGCGACGCAGCGTCCGCCCCACGGCCTCACGCAAGAGGATCTGCTGCACGAGGTCGCGCGCTTAGCCGAGGCAATCGGGGCGTAGATCGCGCCAGCGCGCGGCCGCTCGAGTCTCCGCCCATCAGCGCAAAGGGCTCGCGCCCGCTCGCCTCGAGCTCGAGATCACCGAGCCGACTTGCTCGAGGCGGTCTCGCAGCTGTTAGGTGAGCCGCGAGCGCTCGGTGTCGACACCGCTCCCGCGCGACGCTGCCGCTGCAGTCCTGAAGACGCGCGACGCCTAACGACGAACCGCACGCGCGTCTCGCGCTGGTGCCCGGGGCAGGACTCGAACCTGCAAGGCCTTTCGGCCAGGCGATTTTAAGTCGCCCGCGTCTGCCATTTCGCCACCCGGGCCGTCGCGCTCAATCCCTGACTAGCTAGCCGAGCGTGAGTCGACCGCGCACGCCGGGCTGCTCGAGCAGCTCCTCGAGCACGTCCCCGTCGAGCAGCGTCGTGCGCGAGTAGCCGCGCTCGGGGTTCTGGATCTCGAGCCGGTAGATCTCGCGCGGCTCGCGGAAGATGCAGCGCGCCCGCACCACGGTGTGCTCGCCGCGCAGCTCTTCGAGCAGCGACGCGAGCAATCGCTCGACGCGCCGCACGCCTGCGAGCTCGGGCGCAAGCTGATCTTCCACCGCGCGCCTAGAGCGCGAAAGAAGTCGATAGCTGCCGGGTCTCGAGCTCATGGGCGTCGCAGCATATCGCCGGTGCCGTGCGCGGCGGGAGGCCGTCGAGTCACAAATCGCGCCAAAAGCTGGCGCGCGCGCTCGACCGCGCGAAGCACGGGCCGCCTCAGTTTCCGCGCGGCGGCTCGCCGCGCGCATGGCTGAGGGCGCGCGCGAGCGTGCCCTGCGTGTCGCCGCTCGGAGTGACGAACTCGACGCCGACTCCCGCTCCGCCGTCGCCGCGCAGCGGCACGCGCGTCCACGCCACGCGGCCCAGCGTCTCGATCGAATCACCACCGGGCAGGTGGATCCGCAGCAGCAAACGCTGGCCCTTCGCGGGCGGATCCGCGCTGCGGATGAACGCGCCGCCGAGCGAGAGCGTCTCGCACAGCTCGTTCGTCTTCCACAACGTCGGCACGCCGGTCTGCGGATCGCGCGCGGGCTCGAGGCTCGTGACCTGGACGCGCGCGCGCAGGTCGACGCGCTCGAAGCGCCGGCTCCTGGCTTCGCTTTCGCTCATGACGTGCCCTCCGCGGGCAGGGATCGGGAGCACGCAAGCTCGGCTTGAACTGCGCGACGCCTCAAGCGTCCGCGGCTGCGCGACGAAGAAAGCGCCCAGGGAGGCACATCGCATGCCGCTCGAAGCGCAGCGCGACCCCGACGCGACGCTCCCGCTCGTGGCGCGGCCGTCGCTCGAAGTGGACCTAACAGTTCTGCCGGCCGCGAGCGTGCTGTCCGCGATTCACGAGGCGAAGCGCTCCGGCCTGGTCCTCTATCGCCACCGGCAGCTCGAGAAGCAGATCTACATCGACGGCGGCGAAGTGGTGTTCGCGAGCTCGAACCAATCCGTAGACCGGCTCGGCGAGTGCCTGCTGCGCTCGGGCGCGATCACGCTGGCCGATCTGCGAGAGGCCGAGAGCGCGTTCCAGCCCGGCGACCGCTTCGGCCGCGTGCTCGTCGATCGCGGCGTGCTGACGCCGCGCGAGCTCTGGAACGGCGTGCGCAGCCAGGTCGAAGAGATCGTCCGCTCGTTGTTCGCCGTGCCGAGCGGCCGACTTTGGTTCTGGGAGGGCGACATTCGGCCGGACAACGTCGTGCGGCTCTCGCTCGAGACGGCGCGGCTGATCGCAGAGGGGCAGCAGCGGAGCGTCGAGCTGCGCCGCTTCCTGACCGTGCTCGACGATCCGCGCGTTCAGCTGTCGCAGACCGGCGCCGCGCAGCCGCCTTCGCTCGCCGGGAACGAGCGCGCGATCTACGCCGCGATCGGCGCGGGCAGCCCGTTCTCCGGGGTGGTGGCGCAGCTCGCGATCGATCGCGAGAGCGCGGCGCGCAGCATTCAGCTGCTGCGCTTGGTCGGCGCCGTCAAGCTGATGCGACTCCCCGATGCGGCCGCCAAGCCGCCGCAGGACACCGCGCTGGGCGCTCGCGCCGAGGCGTTCACGAAGCTGATCGCCGCGATGACCGATGCGCTCGCGCGCGCAGACGGAGATCGCTCGGTCGACGCCCGGCTCGCGCGCGAGCTGCACGATGTCGCGGCGCGCTTTCCGGCGCTGCTCGCTGGGTTCGAGCTCTCCGAGGGCGGCGCTCTCGATGCGCAGGATCTGGCGGAACGTGCGGCGCATGTCCCGGAGGGCGGAGAAGACGCGCTCGCCGCCGCGCTCGGCGAGCTCGTGACGTACCTCGAGTTCGAGCTGATGAACCATCCACAGATCGGTGATTCGGCCGCGTTACTGGCGGGGCTCGGAGTGCTCCGGCGCGCAGCGAGCGCCTAGGCGTCGCGTAGCGAGCGCCTGAGCGTCGCGTAGCGAGCGCGTAGGAAGCCCCACTCTCTGCATCTGCAATGCTGGCGCGATGGATCTGCTCACGCGCTTCCACCCGGTGCACGAGGCGCTCCGCGCCCGGCGCCGTGCGCTGTTCGCGCTGCGCGTGCTCGAGCCGGAGCCAGGCGAGGCCAAGCCCCTGATCGAGCTCGCGCGCGCAGCCGGCGTGCGAATCGAGAAGTGCGCCGGACCCGAGCTTGGGCGCGGCTTGCCGGCAGGCGTGAAGCCCCAGGGCTTCGTGCTCGAAGCCGGCGAGCTGCCAGAGCTCGGGCTCGACGCGCTCGCCGCGCTCGGGAGGCCGGGGCGGCGCTGCATCGTCGCGCTGGATGGCGTCGAGGACCCGCAGAATCTCGGGGCGATCGCGCGCGTCGCGCATGCGGCCGGCGCGAGCGGGCTGCTCCTGACCCACCGGAGATCTGCTCCGCTCTCTCCAGCCGTTTCGCGCGCGAGCGCCGGCGCGATCGAGCACCTGCCGGTGGCGCGCGTTGTGAATCTTGCGCGGGCGCTCAAGCGGCTGAAGGAGGGCGGGTTCTGGGTGCTCGCGGCCGAACCGAGCGCAGGAGCTGACCTTTTTGCGGTGGAGGACCGGTTCTGGAAGGGCGACCTCGTGCTCGTGCTCGGGGCGGAGGGAAGAGGGATTCGCCCGGGACTCGAGCGCGCGCTCGATACATCGCTCGCGATCCCGATGGCCGGCGAGGTCGCTTCGCTGAACGTGGCGTCGGCGGCGGCGGTGATCCTCTATGAGTGGGTGAGGCGCTCGCGGGCCGCCGAGGAAGGGGCGGCCGAACCTGCGGGAAGCGCGCGAAAACCTCGGAATTCTTGAAGTTTCCGATTGCCCCGCCGGGGAGCAGTCCTTACGATGCAACGCGCCGGCACGTGGGCTGGCGTAGCTCAATCGGTAGAGCGGCTGATTTGTAATCAGCAGGTTGGGGGTTCGAGTCCCTTCGCCAGCTCCAAGCCGCAGAGCGCGTCGCCCGAGCATTTCGGCGCGAGTCACCCCGAGAAAGCCGGCGCACAGGAGGCGCGGCCGGAGAATCGGCCGCTAAAGTGGGCGCCCTTTGCGGGTCGCGAGCGTGCGCGTCCCGGCCTAACAGATCGAGCGCGTTGAGGATTCCGCGGGCGGTTCGGACAGATTCGAGAGCGCTGGGCACGGTTCGGGTTCGTCACGGTACGAATTCGTGGGTGTCGATTTCGCTCTTTTCCCGGCTTCGTCCTCGGCCCTGCTGCGCGCGAGAAAGTCCCTAACAACGACCAACTACCAAAGGACGGGAGATCGGACAGGCGCAGCGACGCCCGCGAGGGCGCGTCGCCGAGTCGGAGTGGAGAGGTACCGAAGCGGCCAAACGGGGCAGACTGTAAATCTGCTGGCTCACGCCTTCGGAGGTTCGAATCCTCCCCTCTCCACCACTCGCGGCGCGGGCGCAGAAGGCGCTGCGGCGAAGCTGAAGCGCGGGAATAGCTCAGCTGGCTAGAGCACGAGCCTTCCAAGCTCGGGGTCGCGGGTTCGAATCCCGTTTCCCGCTCCAACAACACGAGGGAACGAGACGCTCACGTAGCTCAGTCGGTAGAGC
>Ga0187894_10001115_pt1 | contig 35671 bp, 24 predicted proteins | sample GBC1701081metaG_FD_136650 | JGI IMG/M metagenome (GOLD analysis project Ga0187894, IMG submission 136650) | White microbial mat communities from a lava cave in the Kipuka Kanohina Cave System on the Island of Hawaii, USA - GBC170108-1 metaG ...
CTGATCGGCGGCGTGCTCGGCCTCGCCATCGCGGCCGCCGGCACGGCGCTGCTGCAGGCGTGGAATCCCGGCAACCTGCCGCGCATGGGCGACGTCCGGCTGGACGGCCGCATGCTGGCCTTCAGCTTCGCGATGGCCGTCTGCTGCGGTATCGTCTTTGGCCTCGCGCCGGCGCTGCAGAGCGCACGCACGAACTTGAGCGCGTCCCTCAAGGACGGCGGACGCAGCGGCACCGCGAGCCCCGGCCGCCGGCGTCTGCACGCGGCGCTCGTGGTGTCGGAGATCGCGCTGTCACTGATGCTGCTGATCGGCGCCGGCCTGCTGGTCCGCAGCTTCGTGTCACTGCAGCAGGTGCCGCTCGGTTTTCAGGCGCCGCCCGCGAAGGTGCTGAGCCTGCAGGTGTCCCCGTCGGAGACGCGGTTCTCGGATGACGAGAGCACGCGGCTGTTGTACGGCCGGCTGCTCGACGCGGTCCAGGGCCTGCCAGGCGTCGAGTCCGCGGCCGTGACGGACACGCTGCCGCCGAACCGCCAGGCCGACGCGGACACGTTCGTGATCGAAGGAGACGCCCTCGGTCCCCATCTGGCGCATCCATCGGTGACCGTCGCGCAGGTGAGCGCGGCGTACTTCCGCACGCTCGGCATCCCGATCGTCCGCGGCCGCGCGTTCACGGATGCCGACACCGCCGCCTCGCCGCGCGTCGCCATCGTCAGCGCCTCGTTCGCGAAGCAGTTCTTCCAGGGGAGAGATCCCATCGGCAAACGGATCAAGCAAAGCGGCGCGAGCGTGAACTGGCTGCCGTACATGGAAGTGGTCGGTGTCGTCGGCGACGCCAAGTACGAAGGCGTCGAGCGTCAGCAGGACGCCGCCTACTATCTGCCCGCGGTCCAGAGCATCGCGCGCCGCATGTACATCGTCGTGCGATCGCCAATGCCGGCCGCGACGCTGGCTGCGGCCGTCCGGCAAGAAGTCCGGCGCATCGAGCCGGACGCGGTGGTGGCGCAGGTCGCGACATTGGAACAGGCGATGGCGGACTCGGTGGCGCAGCCGCGGTTCCGGACGGTGACGGTGGCTCTGTTCGCGGGCGTGGCGCTGCTGCTCGCGGCGATCGGCGTCTACGGCGTCCTGTCGTACTCGGTCGCGCAGCGGCTCCAGGAGTTCGGCATCCGCATGGCGCTGGGCGCGCAGCGTGGCGACGTCATCCGGCAGGTCGTGCGGGACGGCGCGCTGATGGCCGGCGCCGGTCTGGCGATCGGGATTCCGGGCGCGCTGCTGCTGGGCAGGTTCATGTCGACGCTGCTCTTCGAGACCAGCGCCACCGACCCGCTGACATTTATCGTCGTGTCCGCGGTCCTGATACTCGTCGCCGTCGCGGCGAGCGTCGTGCCGGCCTGGCGCGCGACGCGGATCGATCCGCTGACCGCGCTGCGCAACGACTAGCCGCTCACGCGGACCGCGCATCGCGACCACGTCCGGTACAGCCTGTGTACGTGAAAAGGTGATCCGAGGATGTCGCCGCGGAGCCATCGCGGGCGACACCCTCGGAATTTCGAACACTCCCCGTCAAGACCTCTCTGAGAACGATTACAGGGGACGACGGGCGAGCGCGATATCCGTTGGCGCGCGTTTCTGAGCGACTGGAGCTCGTTTTAGCCGCTGATTGGGGTGGATGTCAGCGCATCTGCCTGATGACGCAGCTCCGAGCGTGCGCGCGCGCGTTCCTTGCCTGACGGCCTCGAGCGCCGCGACGGCACCAGCGACCAGCGAAGGAGCGTCCGTGCCTCGTGCACAAGGCTCCGTGCCTCGCGGTTCGCGACGGAACGATGCGTTTCGCATCGCGGGACGGCGCGAACTCGGCGTCGACACATCGCCGGGACCGGCTCAGCGTCCGAGCTGGTCGTCCAACACGCCCGCCGCGACATCCTGATCACGATGACATCGGCTACGCGTTCGAGCGCGTCGCCCGCGAATTCGGCGAGGCATCCGGACCTGTTGCCGTGTGCATGACGTGGTCACTCACTCGGATCGGCGAACGTTGCGCTCGAGTGAAGCTCGATCGCGTGTGCGTTTCTCGCACAATGGCACTGCGGCAAGAGCGTCTGAAGGCTGGCGGACGCTCACAGACATGTAGTTTGTGCTTGTGCGGAATTGTGCGAACGCCTGGTGCGGAGAGGCATCCGGTTGCTGCCGAAGAGGGTAGCGATCCGGGTACACATATCCGTGGCGGGCCCTTCCAGCTTCGTACACGATCGAGTATCCTTCTTCCACCGTCAGATCAGATACGTTGGCCGAGGTGAGAGGCGAGTCGTCCCCTTTGGCATGGAGGCCAAGCCCCATGGCTGAACAGACTCCTTCTGCGCTTGCGGATGCCGGATCACGGCGTGGCTGGTCCCTGGGCTCTTCGAGCGAGGGAGCAGCGGAGTACGCCGGACCGACGCTGATCGGCGAGTCGCCGGCAGTCCGTATCGTAGTTGGTCAGATTCAGAAGATCGCTCGGAGTGATGCGCCAGTCCTGATCCAGGGAGAGACCGGCGCAGGCAAGGAGCTCGCGGCGCGCGCGATCCATCACGCGAGCGCGCGCGGCGCGCGTCCGTTCATCGCGGTCAACTGCGGCGCGATTCCGGACACGCTGATCGAAGCGGAGTTGTTCGGCCACGAGAAGGGGGCCTTCACCGACGCGAAGCAATCGCGCCTCGGTGTCATCGCGCAGGCGCAAGGCGGGACGCTCTTCCTGGACGAAGTGGACACGCTGTCGCCGAAGGCGCAGGTCACGCTGCTGCGCTTCCTCCAGGATCAGCGCTACCGGCCGGTCGGCGTCTCGCGCGAGGTCGCGTCCGACGCGCGGATCATGGCGGCCAGCAATCAGCCGCTGAGCCGACTCGTGGAAGGCGGGGGCTTCAGAAGCGATCTCCTCTACCGCCTCCGGGTGTTCGAACTGCTCGTGCCGCCGCTGCGCCACCGGCGCGAGGATATCGAGCTGCTGACGCGGCATTTCATCTCCATCTTCAGCCTCAAATACGGCATCGCGCCGAAGCGCGTGCATCCCGACGCGCTCGCGTGGCTGCGGGAGCACGACTGGCCCGGCAACGTCCGCGAGCTGGAGAACTGGGTGCATCGCGAGTTCCTGCTCGCGGAAAGCGACGAGATCCAGGCCGCCCATCTGCCACCGCGGCGGATCGATCGACCGGACCCCGGGCCCGCGATCGATCAGGGCCTCGCGGACTTCCGCAGCGCGAAGGCGCGCGTGCTCGCCGAGTTCGAGAACGCGTATCTGGTGCGAGTGCTCGCGGAGACGCGCGGCAACGTCACGGCGGCGGCGCGCATTGCGGGCAAGGAGCGGCGCGCGTTCGGCAAGCTGCTGAAGAAGCACGGCATCGACAAGCGGCATTATCACAATCACGCGCGTGCCGAGCCGATCGAGCCGGTCGCGTCCGTCGCGTCGCGCGCGGACGTACGTCTGACGGGTCAGCGCCGACCCAGTTGCGGGTAACCTTCGCCCCGTGGCAAATGTCCTGCATTTGCCACACACCTATACTTCCACTTACGCTCGCGGGTCGTCCCAGCCCCGCGAGATCACGCCGCCGTTTCATTCTCCACGCATTTTCTTCGCTATGGCCCGGTACGCATGTTGCTCTCGCTGAGCGCGCAACCGGACGCAGCACAACCGCCAACAGTCGCAGACGGTCTCGGTGTGCCCGTGGCCACGAGCGCCGCTTGAACCGCCCTTGCGAGGTCGGCACGGAGAAGGTGCGCCTGCGTGCCCCGACTCACGTCAACCAGTGGCCCACGGCCAACAAAGGTGGAACCCCATGCGGCTCGCCATCAGTGTTGCAGCAGCAGGTCTCGCGCTCGCCATCAGTGTAACCGCCGTAAGCACACAGCAGCCGATCGACCTTCCCGAGATCCAGACCGCGGTTGCCGATGAAGGCCTCACCGGCGGCACCGCGCCCGAAGCGCCCGCCGGTTTCACGCTGACGTCCAACGGCTTCTCGACCGCCGCGGAGTTCGCGGAGGCGCTCGCGGAGTTCTCCAGCATCGAGACCCCCGCGGACGGTCTCGGTCCCATGTTCAACAACGTCGGCTGCGCGACGTGCCACTCCGTGCCCATCACGGGCGGCTCGACGCAAGTCACCGAACGCCGCGCCGGCAAGTTCGATGGCACGACGTTCTTCGAGCACCCGGGCGGCTCGCTGATCCAGGACCGCTCGCTCAACGTCTCGTTCCAGGAGATGGTGGCCCCCGGCTCGAACGTCATCGCGCTCCGCTCGTCGCTCAGCATCCTGGGGGACGGCTTCGTCGAAGCCATTTCCAACACGACGCTGACGAACATCCGCAACGCGCAGCCGGTCGCGATGCGCGGCCTCGCGGTCGCGGTGCCGGTCCTCGAAGCGCCGGGGCAGACGCGCATCGGCCGCTTCGGCCACAAGGGCCAGCAGGCCAGCCTGCTCTCGTTCGCGGCCGACGCGTATAACAACGAGATGGGCATCACGAGCCCGCTGCAGCCGCGCGAGAACGGATCGAACCTGACGCCGGTCTGCGTCGGGTCGCAAGTGCCCACGCCCAGCGTGCCATGCGTGCCGGACCCGCTGCCAGGCGAACCCACCGTGCCGGATGACGATGGCGACGACGTGGAACTGTTCGCGACGTTCATGCGTTCGACGCTGGCGCCTCCGGTCGACGCGGCCCGCGCCGCGACGCTGCCCGCCGCGCGCGGCCGATCGCTGTTCACGTCGCTCGGCTGCGCGACCTGCCACACGGCGACGATCGTGACCGCGCCCGCGGGCACGCTGATCAACGGCGGCGCATTCACCGTACACCCGGCGCTCGGCAACAAGACCATCCACCCCTATAGCGACTTCCTGCTGCACGACATCGGCACGGGCGACGGCATCGTCCAGAACGGCGGCTCCGCGTCGCGTCTGCGCGTGCGCACGGTGCCGCTCTGGGGACTTCGCGTCCGCGGACGCTTCATGCACGACGCCAACAGCCACAGCCCGTTCGACGCCATCCAGCGGCACGGGGGCGAAGCCTCCAGCGTCCGCAGCGCGTATAACGGCCTGAGCGCGTCCGACCGCGACGCGGTGATTGTCTTCCTCCTGTCGCTGTAGATAGTTCGACCCATCCGCTCGAGATCGATGCCGGGGGCGGTTCCCGTCGCCCCCGGCATCGACACCTCTCGTTGCCAGTCCCTGACGTCAGTCCCGCATCGGTCCATCCCCGCATCGGCCAGTCTCTGCATCTCTGTCATCCTTCGTCCGCGACGGCTGACCTGCGTGTCCGGTACACGTCCGCTGGACCATCCGAACGCGCGAGACACGCTTCGGACGCACGGCGCGCGGCAGACACCGGTCGGCGGCGAGTTGGATCGTGCGGCCTCACGGTGTCCATTCTGCGCACGCCGCCGACCGTTGAGGGAAAAGCCTGTCCGGGCGTCCGCGCTCGTGCTTCAATAGGAACGTCGGTGCAGTGCCGGCCCTTGCTCGGAGGTCTATTTGATGATCGTGCGCGGACTCATGTTCCTGATGGTGCTGCTGGTGGCGTCGCCCCTCGACGCAAGACAGGAGGCGGGCGCGCCGACGACCGTCCCGCCGATCAGAAACTTCCTGCGTGTAAACGAACAGTTCTGCACCGGCGGTCAGCCGCGGCTCGAACACCTGGCGCAGTTGAAGGCGGAAGGCGTCAAGTCGATCATCAACCTGCGCCAGCCGTCGGAGCACCGCGCCGCCGAGGAACAGGCGAAGGCCGAGGAAGTGGGCCTGCGTTATTTCACGATCCCGGTGGTGTTCGGCGAGCCGAAGGACGAGCAGGTGGACGAGTTCCTCAAGCTGACGGACGACCCGACGAACCGGCCGATGTTCATCCACTGCACGGCGGCCGTGCGCGTGGGTGCGTTCTGGATGATCCGCCGCGTCCTGCGTGACGGCTGGACGGTGACGGACGCGGAGCAGGAAGCGGAGAAGATTGGCCTGCGCCAGAGTCCGCATCTCAACGAGTTCGCGCGCGCCTACATCCAGAAGCATCAGCCTGCAAAGTAGCCTGCGAACAGAGCCCCGCGCCGCGCGGCGCGTCACGACGGAGGACGGTCATCATGAGGAGTGAAGATGCGGTCCGCCCGCCGGCGCGCCTGCGGGTCCTGCTGTTGGCGCCGGAGTATCCGCCGGTCCTCGTCGGCGGACTTGGAACCTACCTCGAACAACTCGCCACCGCGCTCGTCCGCCAGGGCTGCGACGTCGACGCCTTCGTCTATGCGGTTGGCCACGACAGTCTGGTCGAGCGCGATGGCGTCACGCTCCGCTTCTTCTCGCTCGATCTCGATCACACGCGCGGCGTCGACGAGGTCATGAGGCTCGTCAGCCGCCGGCTGCTGGAATTGACCATCGCCCATTTTGCGGGGTGCGGCACACGCCCGGACATCATTCATTCGCACGACTGGTTCGGCGTCCACGCGGTCGGGGCGCTGCGCCGGCAGTTCGACGCGCCGGTCGTGACGACGATCCATTTCCTGCACACGCCGATCTGCAGCTACTACGGTGACGTCCCGCCGCCCGGCGTGCCGGAGATCGAAGTGCGCATGTGCCGCGAGTCGGACCGGGTGATCGCGGTCAGCCATGCGATGCGCCAGTTGGCGATCGACTATCACGGCGCCGATCCCGATCGCGTGACGACCGTCTGGAACGGCTGTCATCCCGCGTGGAAGCCGTCCCGGACGCCGCCCGCGGACGCCGTGCCCTGGCGCCGGCTGATTCCGCGCGACGCGCGTGTCGTCCTCTTCGCCGGGCGCATCGTCGCGATGAAGGGCGTGGACGATCTGCTGCGGTCCGCCATCGCCGTCCTCGCGCGCGTGCCGGACGCGTTCTTCGTCCTCGCCGGGGAAGTGCATCCGCACTTCCGCGCCGTGCTGCGCGGCATCTGGCAGTCGCACGACGTGCTGAAGGAACGCGTCCTCTTCTGCGGCAAGCAGCCGCGCAGCGAGCTGGCGCACCTCTACGCGCGCGCGTCCGTGGCGGTCGTGCCGTCGGTCTACGAGCCGTTCGGTTACGCCGCGCTGGAGCCGATGACGCTGGGCGTGCCGGTGATTGCGTCGAGGATTGGCGGCCTGGCGGAGCTGGTGGAGGAGGGTGTGTCCGGTCTGCTCGTGCCGGTCGAGCCGCGCGGCGGCGAGCGGCAGGGCGCGAACGTGACCGCCCTGGCGGACGCGCAGATCCGCGTCCTGACCGATGCGGACCTGGCCGCGCGACTGGCCGACGGCGGCCGCCGTCGCGCGGCGCTGTTCACGTCGGACGAGATGGCGGCGCGGACGCGCGACGTCTATGCGAGCGCCCTGTCGGCGCGTCGCCGCACCATGACGTCCGCGGTCGACTACGAGGACCACGCGCAGCTCGCGCCTCGCGCGTGAAGACGTCGGCGCCGCGGCGCCGGCGGACCGATCGCGCATCCGCGGCGCCGAGGCGATCCGTGTCTATTCGATGCGCTTCGCGGGCTGATGCATGCCGTTCTGGTGCAGCACGAGCTGCGTCGCGCGGCCCTGCGGGTCCGCTTCGAACGTGATCTGCGCGTCGACCACCTTCAGGAAGAAGTCGCGTTCCCCTTCCGCGAACACCTCGAACCGCGGCTGGCCGGTGAGCTGCACGAACAGCCGATCCGCCTCGCGCGTCACCGCGATGACCGCGTTCGGCCCCAGCTCGTAGCGGCCGACGTAGCCGTCGAACAGCTTCGGGTCGACGGTGATCTGCGTCCGCGGCTTCTGCGGTGCCGGCGGCGTCGCCAGCGGCGCGCTCGGATCGATCAGGTGCATGCCGATGTCATCTGCGCCGATCGGCGTCGCCGCGTTGGACAGCACGACGACACCGATGCCCGCCTTGCGGTCGTAGCCCGCGAACGTCCGGAACCCGCCGGTGCCGCCGTTGTGCCACACGATCTCCTTCCCGTTCCTCGTCGTCACATGCCAGCCGAGCGCGACCTCGACGTTCGGCCGGCCGGCGCCGTGGCGCGGCGTCACCATCGACGTCATCGCGGAGGACAGCGGTGACGGCGTGAACCCGAGATTGGCGCCGAGGAACGTCAGCATGTCGTCGACGTCGGATCGCAGCGCGCCGGCCGCCGCCAGCCCGCCGCCGCCGGCGGGGAAGTCCCAGTACGGCGTCGCCGTCATCGAGTTGTCGTGGCCGGTGACGAACCGCGCTCTCATGTCCGGCGTCAGCGCGGCGCTGGTGTTCGTCATGCGCAGCGGACCGGTGATGCGCGTCCGTACGAGCGTCTCGTAGTCCATGCCGGCGCGCCGTGCGAGCGCCTGGCCGAGCAGGCCCGCGCCGAAGTTCGAGTACTCGTATTGCGAGCCGATGTCGCGCGTCAGCGTGTAGCCGGACAGGAACGCGAACATCTCCGTGTTGGTGTAGTCGGCGTACGGATTCGTCTTGTCCCTGGGCGCGAAGTTGGACGGCATCCGCGGCAGGCCGGACACGTGCATCGCCAGATCCTGCAGCGTGATCGCGCGGCCGTTCCGCTCCGGCACCTTGACGTCGGCCGGCAGGAGCTTCGACACGGGGTCGGTCAGCGCGACCTCGCCGCGGTTCACCATGTCCGCCAGCAGCAGCGACGTGAAGACTTTCGTGATCGATCCAATCTCGTAGATGCTCTGGCCGGTCAGCGGACGCGTGTCGCCTGCCGCGGCGCGGCCGTAGGCGACCACGCGCCGGCCTTTGGCGTCGATCAGGCCGGCGACGATGCCGACGCTCTGGCGATCGGTGTCGATGCGCTTCGCGAGGATCTGGCGAATCGCCTCGTCCGTGAGCGGCGCGGCCGGCGTGGGCGCTGGCGCTGCGGCTGGCGCTGGCGGCGGCGTGGCCTGCGTCGCCTGTACGGCTGGCGTGGCGGTGGTCGGCCTGGCCGCGGCCGGCTGCGCGAGCGCCGCGCTCGTCAGCAGGACGCCTGACATGACCCCGAATGCCTGCATGATGCCCGTCAATCGCACGGATGCCTCCCTGGTCTCCACCCGGTTCCGTCTGCGGTCCCGCCGGCGTGGCGATCTCGAACCTCGTATGACATGAAAGTACGGTACGACAGACGAATACGACGGCCGTGTCGGACGGGTTCACCGACGCGTCCCGCTGCACCTCGACTGGTTCCGAACCGGTACGCCTGGATGGCCCGTATCGTCCTTGTGACGTAGAGGTTACGCCGCCTCGCAAAAACGAACAACCGGTGCGCGCGACGATCGCCGCCGGCGGCCGGGCGCCGCGAGTTTTCGACGAGATCCCCGACAGGCGACGCAGATACGCCTTCGGGATGGGAACAGCGGCGACGGGCGATGTCCCGCCGGGTGTGTCGCGCCCCACCATACAGGTCTCTCGACTCGCGCTCCCGCGAGCGCGACCCGGCCGGGTGGAGTCCTGCCCGGCTGAACCTGACGACATCAGATTTCTTGCAACAGGCAACAGGAGCCATGGCGCCGCTTCGAGACGCATACACCCTCGCCGACGTCCTGACCCAGCGCGCGGAGAGCAGTGCCGATCGAGTGGGCTACTGTTTCGTCTCCGAAACGAAGCAGGAACAGACGCTGACCTACGCGGAGCTCGATCGCCGCGCGCGTGCGCTGGCGGCCGTCGTGCGCCGCCAGAACGTCGCCGGACGACCGGTGCCCCTCCTCTATCATCCCGGCCTCGACTACATTGTCGCGTTCTTCGCGTGCGTGTACGCCGGCGTGCCCGCCGTGCCGCTGTATCCGCCGCGGAGTCCGCGGATGCTGCCGCGCTTCCTCTCGGTGATCGCCGCGTCCCGCGCGTCGATCGTCCTGACGAACGGCGCGTGCCTCGCGTCGGTGACGCAGCACCTGCCGGCGTCGGGGCTGACGGTGATCAACACGGATCTCGGCCACGTGGAAGACGAGCGCGCGCTGCCGCGGATTGACGCCGCGTCGGTGGCGATGATCCAGTACACGTCCGGATCGACCAGCGAGCCGCGCGGCGTCGCGCTGACGCACGCCAACATCCTCTTCAACTCCGCGGCGATCGGCGAGCACTTCGAGCACCACGAGGAGATGTCCGGCGTGTCGTGGCTGCCGCCGTATCACGACATGGGATTGATCGGCGGCATCCTCCAGCCGATGTACGCCGGCTTCCAGGTGTTCCTGTTGTCGCCGACGACATTCCTGCACCGGCCGCTGTTCTGGCTGCAGTTGATCTCGCGCACGGGCGCGTGGACGAGCGGGGGACCGAACTTCGCGTACGAATACTGCGTCGAGCGCAGCAGCCCGCGGCAGATGGAAGGACTCGACCTCTCGTCGTGGGGACTCGCGTTCTGCGGCGCCGAGCCGATCCGCGCGTCGACGCTGCGGCGCTTTGCGCGCGCGTTCGAGCCGTGCGGCTTCCGCGCGTCCGCGTTCTATCCGTGCTACGGCCTCGCCGAGGCCACGCTGATGGTGACGGGCGGACGCAGCCTGGCCGGCGCGCGCGTGCGCGAGCACGACGACCGGACGGTCGTCTCGTCCGGCCGCGTCATTGCCGGGCAGCAGGTGGCGATTGTCGATCCGTCCACGCGTCGATCGCTGCCTGACGGCGAGGTTGGCGAGATCTGGGTCCGCGGACCGTCCGTCGCGCCGGGCTATTGGGAGCAGCCGGTCGAGTCCGCCGCGACGTTCGATGCCGTCCTGGCGGACACGGGTGAGGACGACTACCTGCGCACGGGCGATCTCGGCTTCCGTGCGGACGGCGAGCTCTTCGTCACGGGACGCGTGAAGGAACTGATCATCATCGCGGGCCGCAACTTCCATCCGCACGACATCGAAGATGCGATTGCGGACGCGGTCCCGTCGCTCGCGGTGGGCGGCGGCGCGGCGTTCTCGATCGATGACGGCGGGGAAGAGCGGCTGGTGGTCGTCTACGAGCCGCATCGGCGCAGTCAGGACGAGGCGGAGGACGTCCGCCGGTTCGCGCGCCGCGCCGTGTCGGAGGCCTTCGGGATCGCGCTGCACGAGCTCGTGCTGATTCGTCCCGGGACGCTGCCTCGCACGTCGAGCGGTAAACCCAAGCGCCTCGAAGCGCGGTCGCACTACCTGTCGGGCGGCTTGACGCTGCAGGAAGCAGCCGTGGAGCGGACGTCATGAGCGCCCAACCCCCGAATATCCTGTCCCCGCAGATCCGGCCCCCAAACATCAGGCCTCCAATGGCCATCGTTCCAGGCGGTCCAGCCGCCGAGGATGACGTCCACGTGGACGGCGATCATCACCACGCCTCCCACCACGGCGCTCATCATCAGAGGCCGCGGGTGCGCGGACAGCGTGCGCTCGTCCTCGCGGCCGTCTGGGTGCCATTCATCGGCTTCGCGTTCGCCGTCTGGTCCCTCTGGGGCCGCGGCGTCGGGCCCGTAGAACTTTCGCTCCTCGCCGTCATGTACGCCATCAGCGTCGTTGGCATCGAGGTCGGGTTCCACCGCTATTTCTCGCACGGCGCGTTCAACGCACCGCCATCCGTCCGCTACGCGCTCGCCGTGGCCGGATCGATGGCGATGCAGGGACCAGTGATGTTCTGGGTCGCAATCCACCGTCGTCATCATCGCTTCAGCGATCAACCGGGCGACCCGCATTCACCGCACCTGCACGGCGACGGCGTCGCGGGGACGCTGCGGGGCCTCGCGCACGCGCACATCGGCTGGCTGTTCCGCCACGAGGACACGGACTGGCGCCAGTACGTCCCCGACCTGTTGCGCGACCGCGCGATCTTCGATGCGAACATGCGGTACGGCTCCTGGGTGCTGCTCGGCCTCGCGCTGCCCGCCGCCGCCGGCGGCCTGCTGCAGCAGTCGTGGGCCGGCGTGGGACAAGGATTCCTGTGGGGCGGCCTCGTCCGCATCTTCCTCGCGCACCACGCGACGTGGAGCGTCAATTCCATCTGCCATTGGGCCGGCTCGCGGACATTCGCGACGCGCGATCGCAGCACGAACAATCTCTGGCTGGCGCTGATTTCGCTGGGCGGAAGCTGGCACCACAATCACCACGCGTTCCCGCGATCCGCGACGACCACGATTCGGTGGTGGCAGATCGATCCGTCGTGGTGGTTCATCCGCGGGCTGGCCGCCGCCGGTCTCGCATCGAATTTGAGGAAACCCACCGCGCGGGTGGTGCAGATGGAAGGAGCGCCCCATGAACGCCGTCACTGAGCTGGCCGCCGCGCGCAGTCGCGCCACCGCCGCGGACGCCGCGGCGAGCCGCACGCGGCTGCAGCGCCGGATCGCACTGGCCGTCATCATCATTCCGTTTCTCGGCACGCTGCTCGCCGCGTCTCTCGTCTGGCGCAACGGCATCGGCCTCGTCGAGATCCTGAGCTTCGTGCTGATGTATCTGGTCGCGATGGCCGGCGTGTCCATCGGCTTCCACCGGCTCTTCACGCACAAGGCGTTCGACACGGGGAAGCGGACGCGCGTCGCGCTCGCGGTGATGGGATCGATGGCCGCGCAGGGCCCGCTGCTGTTCTGGGCGGCGATGCACCGGCGGCACCACGCGTTCAGCGATCGCCCGGGCGATCCGCACTCACCGCATCGCGACGGCGAGGAGGAAGTGACGGGCCTGCGCGGCCTGTGGCACGCGCACATCGGCTGGATGCTGTCCGAGGACGCGGCGGACTGGGTGTCCTTCGCGCGCGATCTGATGCACGATCGCACCGTCTTCCGTATCCACCAGCATTATTTCCTCTGGCTGATCGCGGGTCTCGCGCTGCCCGCCGTCGTTGCCGGCCTCGCGACCCTGAGCTGGTCCGGCGCGGCGCTCGGCTTCCTGTGGGGCGGCCTCGTGCGCACGTTCGCCGTGAATCAGGCGAGCTGGTGCGTCGGATCCGTGTGCCACTACATCGGCGCGCGCCCGTTCCAGACGCACGACCACAGCGCGAACAATTACGCCGTCGCCGTCCTCACGTTCGGGGAAGGCCTGCAGAACAATCACCACGCGTTTCCCAGCTCGGCGCGGCACGGGCTGGTGTGGTGGGAGCCGGATTTCAGCGGAACGATGATTGGCCTGCTCGCGCGAGCGGGACTGGTGTGGAACGTGCGACACCCGACGCCGGAAGCGATCGCGCGTGTCCGCCGGGCGTGAGGAGGATCGATGGCCAAGATGCGTGTCTTGCAGCGGCTGCTCGGTGACAGCACGGCGGCGGAGAAGCCGGTGCGGCAGGTGGAGGAGATCGAAGCGTGGCTGATCGCGCGCGTCGCGACGGTCCTCGATCTGCCCGCGGGCGACGTCGATCCGCGGCAGCCGTTCGCCGATTTCGGTCTGGATTCGCGGACCGCGATCTCGATCTCGGGCGAGCTGGAGGAGTGGCTGGGCCGCGAAGTGCCGCCGACGCTCGTCTGGGATCATCCGAGCATCGAGGCCGCGGCGGCCTTTCTGGTGCGCGGCGAGCCGGCGCCCGCCGCCGCCGCGTCTTCGGCGCCTTCCGACGCGGGGTATTGATTGCGGCCCGTCGCCATCATCGGCATCGCGTGCCGCCTGCCGGGCGCCGACGGCCCGGCGGCGTTCTGGGATCTGCTACGCCGCGGCCGCCACGCGATCGGCCCGGTGCCGCGCGATCGCTGGAACGCCGACGTGCGGTTCAGCGACGACCCGGATGCGCCCGGCGCGATCGCGAGCACGGCCGGCGGCTTCCTGGACGACGTCCGCGGGTTCGATCACGAGTTCTTCAGCATCACCCCGCGCGAGGCCGCGCACATGGATCCGCAGCAGCGCCTGCTCGCGGAGACGGCCTGGGAGGCCTTCGATGACGCCGGCCTGCCGGCCACCGCGCTCGCGGGATCGCGCACCGCGGTCTACGTCGGCATCGGCCCCGGCGACTACGCCCGCATCTGCACGGCGCCGGAGGAGAGCATCGACGCGTTCGTCAACACGGGCAATTTCCTGTCCATCGCCGCGAACCGCCTCTCCTACATCTTCGATCTGCGCGGACCCAGCCTCGCCGTCGACACCGCGTGTTCGTCTTCGCTCGTCGCCGTCCACATGGCGTGCCGCAGCATCGACGCCGGCGAGGCTACGCTGGCGCTGGCCGGCGGGGTGAACGCGATTCTCGATCCGGCGATCAGCATCGGCTTCAGCCGCGCCCGCATGCTGTCCCGGTCCGGCCAGTGCCGCGCGTTCGCGCGCGACGCGGATGGTTACGTCCGCGGCGAGGGCGTCGGGCTCGTGGTGCTGAAGCCGCTCGAACGCGCGATGCGCGACGCCGACCGCGTCTACGCGGTGATCCGCGGCAGCGCGGTGAATCAGGACGGCCGCCGCAACGGCCTCACGGCGCCAGGCCGCTGGGGACAGGAGGCCGTGCTGCAGGAGGCGTGGCGCATCGCCGGCCTGCCTGCGTCCGACGTGGACTACGTCGAAGCGCAAGGCACCGGCACGGTGCTGGGCGACGCCATCGAGGCTGGCGCGATCGCGACGGTGTTCGGCGGCCGCACGGACGGTCCGCCTCCGCGGATCGGATCCGTGAAGACGAACATCGGCCACCTGGAGACGGCGGCCGGCATCGCGGGCCTGATCAAGACCGCGCTGATGATCCAGCGCGGCGAGCTCGTGCCGTCGCTGCACTACGACGCCCCGAATCCGCACGCCGATCCGGCGCGCCTCGGCCTCCACGTGCAGACGATGGTCGAGCCGTGGCCCGAGACGCCGGGCCGCCGGCGGCTGGCCGGCGTCAGTGCCTTCGGCTTTGGCGGCACGAACGCCCACGTCTGCCTCAGCGATCATCCCAGCCCGGTCGCGGCGCCGGCTTCATCCGTATCTGCGTCCACGGACGCGCACGCGGGAGGCGGCGAGGCGTTCCTGCTGCCGATCTCCGCGCGCCATCCCGACGCGCTCCGCCTGCTGGTGCGGCGTTTCGCCGAGCGCCTCGTGCGCGCGCCGGAGAGCGACGTCCTCCCGATCTGCCGCGCCGCGGCGCGCCGGCGCACGCATCACGACTACCGTGCCGCCTTCGTCGCTTCGTCCCGCGCCGATCTCGTCCGCCATCTGAAGGCCTGGCTGGACGCGCCGGACGGACCGCCCGCGCGCGTGCGGTTCCAGCGCCGCCTGACCGCGATAGCCGCCTCCACGGATCACCGCGTCACGCTCGACCGCCTCGCCGGATGGGGCATCCGTCCGCACCGCGTGGTCGAAACCCTGGATGGTCCCGAAACGACGGACGACCTGCTCGACTTCACCCGCCGCCACGCCGGCGCCATCGACGCCACCGCGCCGCCGCTCGACATCGCCTGCGACCTCTATCGCCGCGGCTACACGCCCGCCTGGGACGCCATCTATCCGGGCGCCGTGCCGCACGTCGACCTGCCGCGCTATCCCTGGCTGCGCCAGCCCCATTGGCACGACGCCGCGATCGGCGCGGCGCACACCCACACCTCCACGCGCGCGTAGGGGCCCCGGGCCGCGCGCGCGCATGCCGCACCCGCGGTACCTCGCTGCGACCTGCCGTACGCACGATAGTATCGCCGCAGGCTCACGATAGTATTGACCGGACGAACTATCGCGTTACTATATGATAGTATTCCGAGTCACTGGTGTCCCGCTCTCGCGTCCGGATCTGCGCCCTGGGGCGATTCAGCACAGCGACGATTGTGTCCGTGTCAAGGAGACTGCCATGAGACACCGCGGATTCTGGGTTTCCGTTCTCGCTCTGGCCCTCATCTGGTCGGGGTCGACCGTGGCGCGCGTCACGGTCAGCGACGCGGTCTACGACGCCATTCGCACCGACAACCTTGCACGCCTGCGGACGCTGGTCCGCGGCGCCGAGGACGCCAACGCTCGCGACGCGCAAGGCCTGTCCGTGCTGATGCACGCCGCCGCGGTGGGCTCGGTGGCCGCCGTGCGGTTCCTGGTCGAACAGGGCGCCGACGTCAACGCGCAGAGCGAGTCCGGCCTGACGGCCTTGATGCTCGGAGCCACCGATCGCGCGAAGGTCGAATTCCTGCTCGACCGCGGCGCGAACGTCAACGCCGCGACGAAGGTCGGACGCACGCCGCTCTTCATTGCCGCGATGAGCGATCCGTCCGCCGATATCGCGCGGCTGTTGATCGCCAAGGGCGCGAACCCCAAGATCAAGGACAAGTACAACAACACGATGCTGAACGCCGCCGCGGCGGGCAACGACGCGGAGACCGTCCAGCTCATGATCGACGCGGGCGTCGACGTGAACGCCGGTCCGCTCACGGGCCTGACGCCGCTGATGCAGGCGGCCGGCCAGAGCAATACGCGCGTCGTGAAGATGCTGCTGGCCAAGGGCGCGAAGGTCGACGCCGTCGCCGACACGCCGTTCATGGTGGCCTTCCCGCCGCCAAAGGCCGGCCCAATCGTCGTCGACTTCTACACGGCGCTCCTGATGGCGGCGCCGTTCGGTCCGGTCGAACTGGTCCAGGCCCTGCTCGACGCCGGCGCCGACGTGAATCTGGCCGAAGGCCGCAAGATGACGCCGCTGATGCTCGCGGTGGCCGCGGATCATCAGGATCCCGCCGTCATCCGCCTGCTGCTGTCGCGCGGCGCGGACACGAAGCTGAGAGGCGTGCGCGGGCGGACGGCGGCGGATTGGGCGACGCTGGTCGGCGTGCCGACGGCGATCGACATGCTCGGCGCGAAGCGGCCGCCGGCGTCGACGAGACCCGTGGTCCACAAGACGCCGCTTGATGCAAAGACCGCGATCGAGCGCGCGCTGCCGATGATGGACAAGGCGAGCCAGGGCTTCTACGACGGGAGCGGCTGCGTCTCCTGCCACGCGCAGAGCATCACCGACTGGGCCACCGCGGAAGCGCGCCTGAAGGGCGCGCGCGTGAACGAGAAGGCGGCCGCCGATCGCGTCGAGATGCTCAGGAAGGTCGGCTTCCCGCCGGACATGCTGTACGAGCGCATGGACATCCGCGTCCCCGAAGTCCTCGCGTACTCGCTCGTCGGCTTCGCGGCGAACGGCCATCCGCCGGATCGTCTGACGGACGCGATGGCCATCAGCATCGCCGCGGCGCAGAACGCCAACGGCTCGTGGCACGTGCCCCTGGGCGCGCAGCAGCGTCCGCCAGCCGAGGACGGGGACATCTTCCGGACAGCGCTCTGTGCGCGATCGCTGCAGGTGTACGGTCCGCCGGCGCGCGCCCACGAGATGCAGGCAAAGCTCGCGCATGCACGCGAGTGGCTGCTGCACGCGAAGTCCTCATCGGCGGAGGATCGTAATTTCCAGCTCCTCGGGCTGCATTGGGCCGGCGCGTCGGCCGATCAGTTGGCGCCCTTCGCCAAGATCATTCTCGCGGATCAACAGCCGGACGGCGGCTGGCGTCAGAACGATGGGCTGTTCAGCGACGCCTATGCGACGGGGCAGTCACTCTATGCGCTCGCGAAGACCGGACACCTCACGCCGTCCGATCCGATCTATCAGCGCGGCGTGAAGTTCCTGTTGACGACCCAGCACACGGGGGATGGAACGTGGTTCGTCCAGAGCCGCGCGCTGAAGTTGCAGGCATACTTTGAGAGTGGGTTCCCGCACGGACAGAACCAGTGGATTAGTACGTGGGCCACGGGCTGGGCGACGATGGCGCTGGCGCAGACGCTGGGCGACGCGCCTGCCCGATCGGCGCCATAGGACCAGGGACCTGTCAGGGTCACTGCGCATGTGATCCGCGATCGATACACGTTCGGCCGGGCCGCGCCTGTCCGTCTCCCGGGGCGCGGCCTTTCGGCGTTCCACGCTGCCCGGCCCGACGCGATCCGATCGCGCCGCGCATCCTTCCTCGCTCGATCACATCCACTCGTCCGCGCCTCCGTGCGTCCGGTCGACGCGTGTCCGGCATCGGGAGAATGTGGTAACCTTTTTCGGATATCACAGGTCCTTTCGGACATCACTGATAGAGAGCTTCTCGATGCCCAGCAAGCCAGACGCGGCCGTGACCGCCATCACCCCTCGTTCGCAAGACTTCTCGCGCTGGTACCTCGACGTGGTACAGCGCGCGGAATTGGCCGACTATTCGCCCGTCAAAGGGTTCATGGTGATTCGGCCCTATGGCTACGCCATCTGGGAGCTGATTCAGCAGGAGCTGGACAAGCGCATCAAGGCCGCCGGCCATGTGAATGCGTATTTTCCGCTGCTCATTCCCGAGAGCCTGCTGAACCAGGAAGCGGAGCACGTCGAAGGCTTCTCGCCGCAGGTCGCGTACGTCACGCACGGCGGCGGCGCGGAGCTCGAGGAACGGCTGGTGGTGCGTCCGACGTCCGAAGCCATCATCGGCGCGATGTATTCGAAGTGGATCCACTCGTGGCGGGACCTGCCCGTGCTGATCAATCAGTGGGCGAACGTCGTCCGCTGGGAGAAGGTGACCCGGCCCTTCCTGCGCACGACGGAGTTCCTGTGGCAGGAAGGCCACACCGCGCATGAAACCGCGGAGGAGTGCGAGGAAGAAACGCTCAAGATCCTCGACCTCTACGCGGAGGTCTGCGAGTCGACGCTCGCGGTGCCGGTGGTGAAGGGGCGCAAGTCCGAGTCCGAGAAGTTCGCCGGCGCCGTGCGCACGTATTCGATCGAGGCGATGATGGGCGACGGCCGCGCGCTGCAGGCCGGCACGTCGCACAATCTCGGGCAGAACTTCGCGAAGGCGTTCAACATCGCGTTCCAGGGACGCGACAAGTCCGTGCAGCACGTGTGGGGCACGTCGTGGGGCGTGACCACCCGCCTCGTCGGCGCGGTCATCATGACGCACGGCGACGACAACGGCCTCGTGCTGCCGCCCAGGCTGGCGCCGTACCAGGTGGTGATCGTTCCGATTCCGCGCGGCAACTGGGAGGAAACGGTCCTGCCGAAGGCGTACGAGCTGCGCGACCGGCTGCAGGCCGCGGGCATCCGCGTCATGCTCGACAGCCGCGACAGCTACACGCCAGGCTGGAAGTTTGCCGAGTGGGAACTGCGTGGCGTGCCGCTTCGTATCGAAATCGGTCCGCGCGACGTCGAGAAATCATCGGTCATCGTCGCTCGCCGCGACACCCGCGAGAAGGTCGAGGTCTCCGTCGATCGCCTCGTGGACGAGGCCAGGCTCCTGCTCGATCAGATACAGGCGGGCCTGCTCGCCCGCGCCCGCGAGTTCCGCACGGAACACACGCAGCGCACGTCGAGCTACGACGAGTTCAAGAAGCTGATGGACGGCCGCCCTGGATTCGTCATTGCGCCGTGGTGCGGATCCGCCGCGTGCGAGGCGCAGATCAAGGCGGACACGCAGGCCACCATCCGCAACATCCCGCTGGACGGCGCCACGCCGACCGGAAGCTGTGTCCGCGGCGACGGTCCTGCCGTGGACGAAGCCTGGTTCGCCAAAGCCTACTGAGCGGCGACCCGCGACCAGGCGACCACGCGGGGGAGCACGCGAGAGCCGCGGGGTGGCGAGACCCGCGGCCGCCCGGATAGTATCGGCCGGAACTATCCGGCGATCGACTATCCGCGCGGCCGACAATCGACGATCGGCGATCGACGATTCGTTCCGACCACTCGTCCCGCGACAGGCCCGTCACGCTCGTACGAGGCGCATAGCGCACAGCGAACAGATCGGCTCGGCGACACATTCCACGTTCCGGCAGGCATGGTTTCGAGGTCTCACGGAGCAACGCCGTGGAATTCGAATCGATCCTCTTCCTGGGCACCGGTGGCTGGACCCCACACCATAACCGGCAGACGACGAGCATCGCGCTCGCTGGCGCACCCACGCTCGTGATCCTCGACGCGGGCACGGGCATTGGACGCCTGCTCGATCCCGCCTTGGCGCCGCTCATCAGCGGCTGCAATCGCGTCTGCATCATCCTGTCGCACTTCCACCTCGATCACACCGTCGGTCTCAGTGTCCTTCCGGGACTCTTCTTCGGACGGCAGGTGCGCATCTATGGACCGGGCCCTGCGTGTTCCTCGCACGGGACCGCGGACATGCTGCGACGGCTCATCGGACCGCCGCTGTTTGGTCTGCCGCTCGACAAGTTTCCGATGGACCTCGAGATTCATGACCTCGCGCCAGGCGTGAATGACGTGGGCGATGGCGTGAGCGTGACGGTGCGCGTGCAGCCGCACGTCGATCCGTCGATCGGGATCAGGCTGGATCGGCAGCGGGTGGCGTTCGTCACGGACACGGCGTGCGCGGACGAGACCGTCGACTTTATCGAGGGCTGCACCGTGCTGCTGCACGACTCGTTCTACGACGACGAGGACATGGTGCGGCTCTCCGCGACGCCTGAGGGAACTATCCGTCTGCGAGAGCATGGGGATGCGTCCGGCGTGGCGGACATCGCCCGGCGCGCGCGCGTCGAGCGGGCGTATCTGATCCACGTGAACCCGGAATATCCGCCCGACCGGGTCGAGGCGATGCACCGCGCGGCGAGCCGGACGTTTCCATCCCTCTTCCTGCCTGCCGACCTCGACCGCGTGGCGCTGTGACGTCGCCAGGACATGGTGGTGCTGACGTGCTCCCATGCGACATCGACCTGCCCGAGGCGCTCGACTTTGCCCGCGCGCTCGCGATGGCGGGCGGCGACCTCTCGCTCCGGCACTTCCAGACGCCGCTCGATGTCGAGCGGAAGGGTGACGGATCGCCCGTCACCGCCGCGGACCGCGAGGTCGAGGCGCACATCCGCGACGCGATACAGTCCGCCTGGCCCGGGCACGGCATCATCGGCGAGGAGTCCGGCTCTCGACGGCCGGACGCGCCATTCACCTGGGTCGTCGATCCCATCGACGGCACGTCCGCCTTCCTGCACGGCGTCCCGCTGTACGGCGTCCTGATTGCGCTCGAATATCAGAAGACGCCGATACTTGGCGTGGTGAACTGTCCCGCGGCGCGCGAGATAGTATCCGCGGCGGTGGGGCTGGGCTGCTGGTGGAACGGGCGGCGCTGCGCGGTTTCGCGGACGGCGGCGCTGAAGGACGGCCTGGTGGTGGCGTCGGCCTGGCACGGGGCGACCGTCCGCCCTGGCGCGCCATCCTGCGCACGCCTGATGCAGGCCGGCGGCGCGTTCAGGACGTGGGGACACTGCTACGGCTTCCTGCTCGTCGCCACCGGCCGCGCCGACGTGATGATCGACGCCGGTCTGAAGCACTGGGACACGGCCGCGCTCATCCCGATCCTGTGCGAGGCCGGCGGAACGATGACCGACTGGCGTGGCGGCCCCGTTGCGCGCGAAGGGAACGCGCTGGCCACCAACGGCCTGGTGCTCGCGGAAACGCTCGACTGCCTCGCGGAGTGACGCGTCGCGCGGACACCGCGCGCGGCCGATCGTGACCGCCGTGACCGCGCGTCGCGGGGGGGCGTTACCCTGGCAGGTATCCCAGGTCCTTCAGATTCTCCCGGAGCGATTCGAGATCGACGTCCGCGAATTCGAGCGGTGTGCCGGTGACCGATCCGCGTCGGCTGACGATCTCGGCGCGCATCGCGGCGGCCACGTCCGGATAGGACGCCGCCAGGTCGTGCGTCTCGGTCCGATCATCCTCCACGTGGAAGAGCCACGCGGTCTCCTCGGTCTTGACGAGATCCGTCCGCAGCACGAGCTTCCACTCGGCGTTGCGCGCGTATTCGAGCAGCGTGGTCGAGAGGCTCGGGCTCGGCAGCAAGTGTCCGGCGACGACGCACCGCTCCATGAAATTGCGGATCTCGTTGCTGTGTCCGAACCACACCTCGCCGCGGGCGGTCAGGCGCAGGTCCCCGGCGTCCTCGAACAGCGGCCGCAGCGTGACGCCGTCGAAGCCTGGGGCGCCGGCTGGGAGGGTGAGGCCCGCCAGATCGGCGAGCGTGGGGACGATGTCCACCGTCCGGCAGACGTCGCGGCGCATCACGCCGCGCGGCACGCCGGGGCCGGCGACGATCAGCGGCACGTTCACGATCCCTTCCCACAAACCGTTGAAGTGGCCGAACGCGCGCGTGCTGTATTCCTCGCCGTGATCGCCGGTGACGACGAGCAGGGCGCGATCGAGGATGCCGGCCGCACGGAGGCGCTCGATGAACCGCGCCAGGCGCCGCCGGTCGAAGTATTCCACGCCCTTGACGTAGAGCTCCGTCAAGTCGTCGTAGCGGCCGCTCTCGTACAGCGCGTCGGTGCAGGCAAAGTATCTCTGTCGCAGGTGGCGTTCGTGGGCGCTGCGCTCGCGCTCCGGCCATTCGGTCTCGACCCCGGCGCCGGTCGAACCGACGAGCCGCTCGACGGCCTGGACCTGCGAGAGAAACTCATCGCCGTCCACCTCCACGCTCGTCAAACCGAAGGGATTGTGGACGCTCCCGAAGTGGACGAACGCGAAGGCCGGCCGGTCGCGCCGTTCGGCGATCCAGTTGATGGCCTCGGCGTCCTGCTGATCCAGATAGCGGTCGACCGATCGGGTGAAGCCGAGCGTCGGACCGAGCAGGAAGGGGAAATCGGTCGCCAGCAGGGTCTCGTAACCGGCGTTCTTGAAGAGCTCGAAGACCGTCGGCACCTCGGGGTTCAAGGGATACCGATAGTATTCGCGCACTTGATGGCGGACGGGAAAGACGCCCGTCAGCATGGACGCGTGCGACGCCGTGGTGTACGACGCCGCGGCGAAGCAGCGCTGGAAGAACGTCCCCGACGCCGCGAGCGCGTCGAGCGTGGGGGTGCCGGGCCGGCGCGTCCGTCGCGGTCCCGACGGAGGGTCGGGGTTCGCCCCCACGCAATCGGCCCGGAGATTGTCGATGGAGATCAGGATAATAGTATGAGTGGACACGGACCCAGTATACACTTGACATAATTCAAGTCGGACTATATGTACTCAAAGAGGAGGTGATAGTCATGTCCGAGAGCGAACAGAGGACGAAGTTGCCGGAAGAGTTCAAGCAGATGTATCTCAACGAAGTCGGCAAGCTGCTCGAGAAGGCGTACGAAGCCCGGACCCTCCAGACCACCATCACCGACGCGAACATTTCGCTGACCATCAACGTGCCGCGGGAGACGCAGGGGACGGACGATGATACGGTCGGGATCCTGACGCAGGTGCACCGGGTGATGCTCTAGCGGCGCCGCCGGTGGCGCGTTCGCGGGCGGGATCGACAGGATGTGGACCGCGAGCGCGGCCGCACCGCGGACACGTCGCGGCGGGCCCGGGATCGACCACCGCGATCGGGCTGCGCTCGGGTTCCTTCCTGCGACTCCTCCCATCGTCTCTGAGCGTCGGCGCCGCATGTGCCTGCCCGCCTGCCTGCCCAGGCGCGCGCTCTGTCGGCGGCTCTGGCCGTCTGCGCTGCGCCGTGTCTGCCACGTCTGGCGGCGCGATCAATCCTCTCCTGCATCCGCACCCGGCGCGCACGCATGCCTTCCGCGCCGAGACCTCGTCTGAGCTCCGGCGTCGGCATGTTCCTGTCGACGTCATCGCGTCGATGGCGCCGGCCCTGGCGGCCGGGCGAGCCGGGCTGTTCCGTCGATAGTATCCGTAAGTCATCGGTGCGCGCGCCGGCGCGTTCCAGGCGGGGCTAATCGCGCGGGATCGCTGATTTTACGGCCCGATCCGGCGGGATCCGTGGGGCGCGGCAGCCTCGCGGCGCCGATAGTAAAAAGATAGTATTGAGATCAATATATCGATCATACTATCTCGGAGATGTGCTAGACTCACGGTCATGGGTATACCACTCGTTCCCTCTTCAGGAGATGCGGTCGCACGGCGTCTGTGGAGGCCCGAGGACGGTGTGTCCGGGCAATCTGGAACGCGTGCGAACCTGGACGTCTGCTTCGTGAATCCCTATCGCGACGAGAAGGTCTTCCATCTCATCGCGACCGAGAACCTCGGCGTTTCCTACATGGCCACCATCCTGGAGGCGAACGGGTTCACGACCGATCTGGTCGACTGCGAGCTGGCCAACTATCCGCCGGACCGCGCGGCCGACGTGATTCTCGAGAAGGCGCCGGGGATCGTGGGCCTCACCCTGTTGACGTTCCTCTGCGAGGCGTCGGCCGTGGCCGTCGTGCGGTCGTTGCGGCGCCGCGGGTATGCGGGCCTGATCCTGCTCGGCGGGCGGTATCCGACCGTGTCCTACGACCGGCTCTTCGACATGCTCGGCGCCCGGGTGGATGCGATCTGCGTCGGGGAGGGCGAGTACACGATGCTGGAGCTCGCCGAGAAGTGGCGCCGCGGCGAGGACTGGCATGACGTGCGCGGCCTCGCGTTCTGGCGCGACGGCCGGATCCACGTCACGGCGGCCCGGGAGATGGTGGACCCGCTGGACGCGCTGCAGTATCCGAAGCGCTACAACATCGACCAGATCCTCAAGCGCGCCGCGGCCGTGTCCGTCCTGGGGACGCGCGGCTGCTGGTTCGGCCGCTGCACGTTCTGCAGCGTGTCGACGCTCGAACTGTCGCAGGGCAAGGCGCCCGCGCGCCGCCGCCGGCCGGACGCGATCGTCGGCGAGATGGTCCACCTGCACGAGACGTTCGGCGCGGACAATTTCATGATCGTGTCGGACAGCTTCGTCGCGCCCGGTCGCAAGGGCAAGGCGGAGCTGTCGGAGTTCATCGACCAGCTCGCCGGCTGCGGGCACCGCTTCACGTTTGGATTCGCGTGTCAGCCGCTGGATGCCGACGAGGAGATGTTCTCGCGGCTGAAGGACGTCGGGATGACGTCCGTGTTCCTGGGGATCGAGACGGGCAGCGAACGGACCCTCAAGTATTACCGCAAGCCCTCCAACATCACGCAGAACCGGAAAGCCGCGCTCATCGTCAAGGACCTGAATCTGAACGTCGGCGAGGCGCAGGGCCTCGGCGGATTCATCTTCTTCAATCCGGCGTCGACGATGCACGACGTCAAGGAGAATCTGTCCTTCCTCGAACACTACGGCCTGGTCTGCGACATCGCGTTTTTCTCGCACTGCTATCTGTTGAAGGGGACGCCGCTGGAACGGGAGATGGCGGAGAAGGGGTTGAAGACGCCGTTCGATCGGAAGGGGTATTACATCGCCGATCCGGGCGTGCAGTTGTTGACGGAGCTCGTCTTGCCGCTCGACGAGCTGCTCAGCCGCGATCTGGATCGGGTCATCAACTATCAGTTCCAGTATGCGCGCGCGTATGTCAAGCGGCATCCGGAGCGCGAGCACGTCGGCACGATCCTGAACGCGTCGCGCGAGAACCTGTGGAGCGCATATGACGCGCTGCGCAAGTTGATCTTCTCCTGGTATCGCCAGGCGATCGACGCGATCGAAACGAGCGACCTGACGCCGCTCGCCGCGTTGATGGCGGCGGTGCACGACAAATACGAGCGCATCCTGGGCGAGTATGCCGAGCGCACGCTGCTCCTGGCGATGGAAACGGGGTGCGACCTCCCATCGTCGGTCTCGAATGATTTCTTCCCCGAGCCGCCGCTCGAATGGATTGCGCGCGTGCGGCAGGCGGCGAAACGGCTCGAGGCGGAGCCGCGTCATGACGATGTCTTCGTCGAATCAGATGGACGCCGGAGCGACGGTGAAGACGTCCGCGCTCACGCGTGAGACGTTCAGGATCGAGTTCGGAAGTATCGCCGTCGAATATTCGCTCGCGGACGACTATTCGCGTGCGTGGTTCCTCCCTCGCTACGAGGGCGGGCGACTGCACGAAGCCGGCACCTGTCATCTGCTGGCCGCGCACGCCGCATCGGCCCGCTGTTTCGTCGACGTCGGCGCGAATCTCGGCTACTACACGTGTCTGGTGGCGAAGCTGAATCCGCGCTGCGCGGTCTACAGCTTCGAGATGGACGGCGCGAATCATGCGCTGCTGGACACGAACGTGGCGCTCAACGAGTGCCGCAACGTGACGACGATTCGCGCCGCGGTGACGAGCGGATGTGGCGACGAGCGTTATCAGCGGCTCTGGAGCCGCGCGGACTCGGGGTTGGCGTTGTGGCGCGGCGCGCAGCCGCCGCGCCGGGGAGAGCTGACCACCGTGCAGGGCGTCTCGCTCGACGCCTTCTTCGCCACGGCCGCGTGTCTGCCTGACGTGATCAAGATCGACGTGGAAGGCGCCGAAGGCCTGGTGATCGCCGGGATGGGCGCGTTGTTACGCCGATGCCGGCCGGTGCTGTTCGTGGAAGTGCATCCGATGCAGGTGCTGCGGTTCGGGACCTCCGCGTCCCAGCTCGCGGAGGTGCTCGCCTCCGCCGGATACTGCGTGAGCGAAGTCCCTGCGGGCGACGGTGTTCCGTCCGCCGCCGCGCCGCCGCCGGCGTTCCCGACGAAAGTGCCATTCGAGCGCAACAGCATGTGGTACGCACGGCCGGCCGCGGCTTGACGCGTCACGTGAGGTCGCGCAATAGGGGGAAGAGCCATGGAAAGAATGTTGCCGATGGTCCCGCCGCCGGTTCTTCAGCCGCCCGGTTTCGATTCGATCCCCCTGAAGACGCGCGTGTTTGCCAGCGAGGGTGAGCTCCCGCGTCACGCGATCTTCTGGGATCGGCCGCAGCTCGAAACGGAAGTGCAGTTGATCGAGCTCCGGCCTGGCGTCTATTGCCTGAATCATTCGCTCAAGCTGCAGCAGATGTTCGGCGGCGCGCGGCTGCGCGACGCCTACACCGCGCTGCAGGCCGGCCGCGGTGGCGACGTCGACGCCGATCTGCTGTCGGCGCTGCAGGACGGCGGGTTCCTGGCGGAAGCGGGCCAGTCCCGCGATCGCGAGCATCGTCGCCTGATGGCGCTCGAAGATCAGAAAGAGATCGCCGACCCGAGCTTTACGCTGCTGCGCATCCTGCTCACCGACCAGTGCAATCTCGCCTGTTCGTACTGCAAGGTGATCCCGAATATCGACAACCCGTCGAAGCATCCGATTGCCTACGAGCGCCTCGACGACGTCGTGAAGTTCTACTTCACGTATTCGGATCCGGCCAAGCCGAAGATCATCCACATGACCGGCGGCGAGCCGACGATCTTCTTCGATACCGTTCGCGCCATCATCGAGTTGAAAGAGAAGCACGAGCGCCCGAACGAGAACGTGTGGTTCGTCCTCGGCAGCAACGCGACCCGGATCGACGCCGCGAAGGCGAAGTTCCTCGCCGAGAAGGATGTAAAGTGCATCATCTCGATGGACGGTCCACAGGAGGTACACGACACACTGCGCAAGAATTGGGTGGGCAAGGGGTCGTGGGCCGAGGTCGACCGCGGCATCCGTCTGCTGAAGGACGCGGGCGCCGAAGTGTCCATCTCGATGGTGCTCGGACAGCACACGATCCACAGCGCGCACAACATTATCGACTGGCTGATGCAGGAGTATCAACCGACCGGCCTCGGTGTAAACTTCATGAAGCCGCCGACGCCGCAGCAGAAGGACTACGAATATCTCATCGAGCCGCAGCTGTACGCGGAGACGATGTACTCGATTCACAAGGCGTTCCGGGATCGCGGGCTGTTCCTGGAGCTGGTGTACCGGAAGCTGCAGCCGTTCGTCGATCAGAGGTACCGGTATCACGACTGCGGCGCCGCGGGCGGATCGACGATCAACGTCGACGCGAAGGGGAACATCGGCCCGTGCAAGTCGTTCCTCGTGATGAAGAAGCTGGCGTTGGAAGACCTGAACGCCGAAGCGTACCGGAACACCGTCGTCGCGCGGTGGCGCAAGCGGTCGCCGATCTACTATGAGGCGTGCACCGGCTGTTCGGCGCGTGGCATGTGCGGCAACGGCTGCGCGTACGACGCGGCCATCCATTCGCACGATGAGATGGCGATCGACGTGCGAAGCTGCGAGTACACGAAGTTCTTCAACCGCCTGTTCCTCCAGGACCTGCTCGATCAGGTGTGGCAGGAGGATCGCGCGTCGGAGGCCGGATGGTTCCACATCCCAACGCTGATCGAACGTCAGAAGCTGCTGGGAGACGTCAGGGCGCGTCCACGGACGCTGTCGTATTCGATCGGTCATCAGACGTCGGAATAGCCGCCGACTATCCCACGTTGCCGCGGCCGCGCGCGTCCGCGAAGCCCCGGGCCCTCCGGCCCGGGGATCGACTCGCGACCGTGTCGCTGTCGTGGGGCGGCCCGAGCGTGTTTCCGATGCGCTACGAGATCGGCAAGCGTCAGCTCGAATCCGGGCTGGGCGTGACCGTCGTCGAGTGCGCGCACACGCTGGCGGACGCCGATTGGCTCGAGCACCATCCGGAAGCGCGCGCGCAGGATCTGATGCAGGCGTTCGCCGACCCGTCGATTGCCGGCATCGTCTCCACGATCGGCGGCGACGATTCGATCCGGATCCTGCCGTACCTCGAGCTGGACGTCATCCGGCGGAATCCCAAAATCTTCCTGGGATTTTCGGACACGACGATCTCGCATTTCGCCTGCCTCAAGGCCGGTCTGACGTCGTTCTACGGCCCATCGATCATGGCGGGCTTCGGCGAGAACGGCGGCCCGTTCGCGTACATGATGGACGCCATTCGCGCCATCATGTGCCGCACCGAACCCGCCGGCGTGATCCCGGAAAACGAGGGCGGCTGGACCTACGAGCGCCTCAATTGGGGCGATCCGTCGCTGCAGTCGCAGCCGCGGCGCCTGCAGCCGCACCTGGGATGGCGCTGGCAGGGGAAGGGCGTGCACCGCGGGCGGTTGCTCGGCGGCTGCGTCGAAGTGCTCGACTGGCTGCGCGGAACGCCGGTGTGGCCCGCAGCGGACGAGTGGCGCGACAGCATCCTCTTTCTTGAGCTCTCGGAGGAATCTCCGACGCCCACCGCGTTCAAGCGCTACCTGCGCGCCCTCGGTGCGACCGGCGCGCTGCACGGCGCACGCGCGATCTTGTTCGGACGCCCCTACGGCGAGGCGTCGACGTTCGACGCCTACGATGCCATCCTGCAGAGCGTCTGCGCCGAACTGTCACTCGGCGATCTGCCCCTGGTGACGCGGATGGATTTCGGTCACACCGAGCCGATGTGCATCCTGCCGTACGGCGTCGAGGCCGAAGTGGATTGTGACGCGCGGCAGATCCGGCTGGTGGAAGCCGCGGTCAGTTGACGCGCTGACGGGAGCCGAGGATGCCAAGCCGCGCGCTGGAACCGCACGATGATTCGGCGCTCGTCGCGCCTGTCGCGGGCGGTGTCGACACGTCCGCCGCGCCGTCGATCGCGTCGGCCGCGGGGCCGTCGGCGAATGACGAAGTCCCGGCGACGTACGGCGGTCGGGGCTGGCGGCCGCGTCAGGCCACGCACGCGGACGATTGTCGGGCCGGGCGACTCTGGCATCCCTGCGGCGTCCGCTCCGAAACCGGTGAGCTCGCCGCGGTGCTGCTCGCGCGGCCGACGCCCGCGATGGCCGGCGTCGGCAGCGCGAACGACGCGCTGCTGTTCGCGTGGCCCGACATGACGCGCCTGGCGCAGCAGGCGCGCGACATCGCGTCCGCGTACGAGTCGCACGGCGTGTCGGTCACGTGGGCGGACAGCACCGCGCCTGGCGCGATCAACTTCCTCTTTCAGCGCGATCTGTTCTTCATGACGCCCGAGGGGGCCGTGCTCGGCCGGCCCGCGTCGGAGCAGCGGGCGCATGAGGCGCGCGATTGCGCCGCGGCACTGGCCGGACTGGGCGTGCCGATCCTGGCGACGCCACGCGCGGATGCCTGGCTCGAAGGCGCGGACGCGCTGTGGCTGGACGGTCGGACGGTCCTGATCGCCGTCGGCCATCGGACGAACGCGTCCGGCGCGCGCCTGCTGACGGGCGTGCTCGCGGAGATGGGCATCGAGACGCGGCTCGTCCAGATTCCGAGCGGGGTCCAGCATCTGCTCGGCGTCGTGAACGTCGTCGACCGGCGTCGCGCATTGGTGCGGGCGGACAAGATGACCGGCGAGATCGCGGGGTGCCTGCGCGATGCGCGCATCGATCTGCTGCCGGTCGCGCGCGATCCTCGTCGGCCGATGGCCTTCGGCATGAACTTCGTCACACTTGGTCCGGGCCGCGTCGTCATGCCCGCGGGAGACGATGACGTGCGCCGGCGTCTGCTGGGCGCGGGCGTTCACGTCTGTGAGGTGGACGTCAGCGAATATGGCAAGGCCGCGGGAGGCCTGGGGTGCCTGACCGGCATTCTCCAGCGGCGCGACGATCCGGACTGAGATTCGGCACGGACTGAGGTTCGGCGCGGACGCGGCGACGTCTGCGCCCATCGGGATTGCCGGCCGTGTCGCGCCGGCATGATCATCGCGCGCGCCGCACCTCGGGCATCAGGGAACTGAGGACGAGCGCATCCGGCGGCGACTGCTGCGGCACTTGCGCGCGGATGAGGCGCGTCGAGTGGCCGGACGGTGTCGCAGCGTGCGAATCGCGGGCGAACGTCCCGGAGCAGGAGCCAGATCGGGGAATACCCGGAGGATAGTTGCAATCTCCGCCTCGAGCCTTCCAAGCTGCCGCTGGGCGGCGTCTTTCGACATCGTCCTGGAAGCTGCCATCACACTCTCCTTGACAAGTCCGCCAGTGAAAACGTCAGCGAATTGCTGCCGAATGAGGGTATTTCTCCTCATCGGCGTGGCATGGAGTGAACGATAGCCGCCCCGGCACCAACGCAAATATTATCATGCCACAGTTCGTCATACGGTCGTGGATGCAAGATAGTTACGCGGATTGTTTGGTTGATTGCACGTCTTTTGGTGCGAAACCATTGCGCCGCGTACACGGATCGACAGACGCGCAACTATGCGGACCTCGTCCGCGTCCGTCGGGCACATGTGAACGCGTCGAGAGGATGTATCGAGAGAAAGTGTCGCCGCATGCCGCCGCGTTCATTACTTTCAGGCGCTCGACCCGCGGACGGGCATGATGGTGCGCAGGTCCGCGCGGTGACGCAGGGACGACGGGGAAGGCGCGGGCGGGCCTCGATGTCCCCGCGAAATCGGGGCGCCTGACAGGGCGCGTGTACCTGGATGAGAGGAAAAAGTGCTATCGTGAGTTACTGACGCATCGACGGCATGCCGTTAGCGCGCCAATATCGCCGAACCCACGGTGGCCGTAGGATGTGCGGTCTGGGTCATAGCTACGTCAGCCGTGCACAAGCGAGGGCGAAAAGAGATATACTACTGATTAGTGCTAGTTGAGTCGACGACCAGACGGGGGCCGTCCAGATCAGAGTATTGACGCGGAGATAGGCACTTGCCGAAGAAAGTTGCAAAACCTGAGCTCGCTGCGCGAGACCTTGCCGAAGTCAGGCTACTGGAGCTGTACGAAGAAATCGCGAAGATTCACACGCTCTTTCCGGAACTGCGGAAGGGGCGTCCTCGCGCCGCTGCCGATCGGCCAGCGGAGGCGCCGGCGGCAAAGGCGCGTCCGGCGCGTCGACGTCCGCGATGGACCGCGGCGATGAAGAAGGCCGCGCGGGACCGCATGAAGAAGTACTGGGCGGATCAGGCGGCGCAGCGTTCGGATTCGTGAGATTCGTCAAATGTGCGCCTGACGGATCAGGATCAGGCAGGCCGGGACGCGGTGCGTATGCCATCTGGGCGCGCCATCGCGTAAGGCGAATCCGTGGAGAAGCCGAAGCCCCCAGGGCGATGCAGGGGGCAGAGGCTGGGCCAATTCCACGGCACCCAGCGTTCTTCCACACTCGACCGTTTCCCGCTGCCGCGTCGATGGCCGCATCGGTGGACGTGTGCGCGCTCGCGCCTCCAGGCCGTTGACGCCTCTCTTCGTCCTGCGCCGCGTCTGGACGCATCCCGCTGCGCTCCCTCCTCCGTTGGCGGCTGTCTCGCCTCGATATCCGGCGTCCGGCATGTTCGCCCGCCGCCATAGTATCAAATCGCCGGTCGCATGATGGATCATCACAAATACTATGTGATACTATGATCGATAGTATGAAACAGGCAAGCGCAACGGATGCCGGTCCGGAAGTGGTCGCGCACTTCACCGCGCGCGCGGCTCAATACAATGCGTCCGCCCGCTGGTGCGAGGACGCCGAGGTGACGCGGCTGACGCTCGAGGTGGCGGATCCGGCGGCCGGCGATCGGCTGCTCGACGTCGCCTGCGGCACCGGCCTCGTGTCGCGTGCGTTCAAGGGCCGCGTGGCCGGCGTCACCGGCCTCGATCTGACGCCCGCCATGTGTACGCAGGCGCTGCCGTTCCTCGATCGGCTCGTGCTCGGCTCGGCCGAGGACATGCCCTTCCAGCGCCGCATGTTCGACGTGGCGATCTGTCGTCAGGGGATTCAGTTCGTCGACGCGCCGCGCGCGGTCGGCGAGATGGCGCGCGTGACGCGTCCCGGCGGCCGGATCGTGCTCATCAACCTGTGCGCGTTTGGACCGGACGATCGCGACGAGTGCTTCGACATCCAGCGCCTGCGGAATCCGGCGCGGCGGAACTGCTTCGTCAAGGAGGATCTCGTCGCGCTCCTGGAAGGCGCCGGCTGCCGCGACGTGCAGGTGCGCGAGCACATCACCGCCGAGGACGTCGACGTCTGGGCGGACAACGGCGCGATTGCGCAAGAGCGGTGCGCACGGATCCGCGAGCGGTATCACGAGGCCTCGCCCGAGTTTCGCCAGCGGCACAACGTGCAAGACGCCGGCGACGGCCGCATCGTCGATCACATGCTCCTGGCGTTTGTCGTCGGCAGGCTCTAGACCTACGCGGAGGGCGCAGTGTGCGTCGATCCGATCTTCATCGTCGGGACGGAGCGCTCGGGATCCAACCTGCTGCGGCAGATGCTCGACGCCCACTCGGACATTGCCGTTCCGCACCCGCCGCACGTCCTGCGATACTTTGCCCCGCTCGAGCGGTACTACGGCGACCTGCGGCTCGACGCCAACCTGCGGTGTCTCGCCGCGGACGTCGCCTGGCTCGTACGTCGCCACATCTATCCGTGGCCGTTCGCGGTGGACGAGGCCGCGCTGGTCAGAGACGCGCGGTGGCGGGATCTGTTCGGCCTCTACGCGGCGCTCTACGATCAGTACGCCGCCGCCATGAAGAAGCGCCGGTGGTGCTGCAAGAGCACCTTCATGGTCCACTTCGTCGATCGCATCGTCGAGCGCTATCCGTCGGCGCGCATCATCTGGCTCGTGCGCGATCCGCGTGACGTCGCCGCGTCTTCGCAGCGATCGGTTTTCAATCCCTGTCATCCGTATCGCACCGCGCTGTTGTGGAAGGAACAGCAGGATCTGGCGCGCCGCTTCGAGGCGGTCCTCCGGCCCGAGAATCTGCTGCGCATGCATTACGAGGCGCTCGTCACCTCGCCCGCGGAGACGCTGCAGGCGATCTGCCGGTTCGTCGGCGTCGAGTTCGAGCCGCGGATGCTGTCGTTCTTCGAGCGCGACGAAGCGCGGCGGTCGGCCAGCCTCGCGAGCGACTGGCGCAACACCGCCCGTCCGGTGATGGCGACGAACGTCAAGACCTTCTCGAAGCTCCTGTCGCCGCGGTCCGTGGCGATGGTCGAGGCCGCGGCCGGCGACACGATGGAAGCGCTTGGCTATCGAGTCGAGAGTTCTGCCGCGGCGTATCGTCCGGGCGTTGTCGGCCGCGCGCGGATCCTGCTGGCGAGCGCGGTGGTCCGGACGACGGTCGAGTGCCGGTCGATCCTGCGCGATCGGAATGTCTGGCGAAGATGGGGGAGATGGGTCGCGCTGCGGGTCATTGTCGTTCGGGCGCGGCTTCGTTACTGGATGTGGCATCGCCGGTCCGCTCGACCCTACGCCGAGACGGCGGGCACGCCGCGGTAGGACCGCACTTCGCCGCTCGACTGACATCTCTCGCATCGCATCGCCAACCGTCTGGAGCAGGACGCTGGCGGCCGTCAGGGGCCGGATGCCGCGGCGCGGTGGACGTCATTCAGCGGCGGATACCGTGCCGCGGCGACCATACGCCGCGGCCTGTGGTTGTCGAGCTCGCGCGCGGGGGACGTGTTTATGGCGCCAGCGCCGTCAGGTGCGCGACGTCCTGGCCGGCGGCGGTGCCGCCGAGTGGCGTCGCCATCAGCTCGTTCGGGTCGTTGGCCAGATCGTAGGCCGTCAGCGTTCCCGTTCGCACGTCGACGATCGCCTTGAAGCGATTCTCGTAGCGGACCGCGTGGAGCGGGCCGAGGCCCGGCACGAGGGTCTGTTCCTCGGGATAGTACGTCTCGCTGTAGGCGACGCGGTGTCGGCGTTCACCGCGGAAGAACGGCGTCAGGCTCTCGCCCGCGCGTTCCGCGGCGTCGGGCACGTTCAGCAGATCGAGGGCGGACGGCATGATGTCGACGAGCCGGACCTGCTCGTCGATGCGCACGCCGGACGGAATGCCGTCGCCGATCAGGAACAGCGGCACGCGCTGCGTGGCGTCGTGGAGCAGGCAGCCGTGGCCGTTCTCCTCGGGATGGCCGAGCGCGGCGCCGCCGTGATCGTTCGGGTACCAGCCGGCGAGGTCCTCGCCGTGGTCACTGAAGACGATGACGAGCGTGTTGTCGAGGAGTCCCCATCCGCGCACCGCGTCCATCAGTCGTGCCAGGTGGTGATCGACGAAATGCGCCTCCTGTTCGTACGGGTTGGCGGCCGGCGGGCCGTACAGCTCCGGCGCCTCGTACGGCCAGTGCGTATCGAAGAAGTGGGCGAAGAGGAAGAACGGCTTGTGCCGGCGCGGCTCCAGCCATTGGAGGGCGCGCTCGACGACGATGGGCGCGCGCTTGAGCGCGGTCCCGCGAATCTTGACGTCGCCCACCTTCAGCGGGTCGCGTCCGTCGGCGAGCCGGGGCACCTCATCGTCGTAATGCGCGAACCCGCGGTGCATGCCGTACCAGCGGTTCAGACCAGGACACGCCACGATCGCGCCGGTGTCGTAGCCGGCGCGCGCCATCAGTTCGGCTAGCGTCGGCTTGGACGTCGTCAGGCGCTCGCGCAGCAGGTGGCGCAGGCCGTGTTCGTGCGGGTAGAGCGCGGTGAACACCGACGCGTGGCTGACCGGCGTCAGCGGGGCGGCCGCGATGGTGTTCAGGAACGCCGTGCCGGACGCCGCGAGCGGCGTGAGGTGGCGGAGCTGCCCCCCGTACGCGACGTCGGCCCGCAGGGTGTCGAGGGAGACGAGCAGGAGATTGCGTCGCATGGTATCACTCAGTGTTGATGATACTGGTTGTGATAGTTGTGAGCGAGGATTGATAGTATCATGTTCGCGCCGTCGTTCCGCGCTAAAATGATCTTGATCGATAGTTGCCATCGATGGTATTGATAGTTCGTGAGGTGATACTGTGACAACCCACTCTCTCGCGCCATATCTGTATGTCGGGTCGGATTCCAGCCGCGACGCCGCGCTGATGGATCAGATGAGAGCGCAGGACCAGACGCCCGTTCGAACGGACTCCTCCTTGCCGCGTATCGTCCTCGTGGTGGGACCGTCTCCGTTCAGCATGCCGAGAGGGTGGGAGTTCTTCCTGACCTCTCCCTATGAGGGCGTCACCTACATCGCGACCGTCCTGTCCAACGCCGGTTATCCGGTGCGCATCGTCGACGTGCGCTACCATCCGAATCCCGTCCGCGCCGCCTACACCGAGATCATTGCCGGCGCAGACATTCTCGGGATTGCGACGTTCGAAGACAATTTTCCGTTCGTCGAACAGTTGATCGCGTCCGTGAAACTGGCGCGGCCGAAGCTGCCGATCGTGCTGGGCGGGTCGCTGGTCACCTCCGTGCCCCATGTGTTCATGCGGCACACGGCGGCGGATGTCGCGGTCATCAGCGAAGGCGAGCTCACGGTCCTCGAAGTGATGGACGCGCTGGCGCGCGAGCTGCCGCGCAGTCACTTCACTGGGATCAAGGGCATCTGGTATCGCGACGAA